>Ga0066710_100000021_pt1 | contig 55059 bp, 46 predicted proteins | sample GraSoiAngelo_159_FD_79666 | JGI IMG/M metagenome (GOLD analysis project Ga0066710, IMG submission 79666) | Grasslands soil microbial communities from the Angelo Coastal Reserve, California, USA - 14_1009_16_40cm | ecosystem: Environmental > Terrestrial > Soil > Grasslands | place: USA... | reverse complement strand
CGGCTCTATCCGATGCGCGAGCTACTCGGCGAGCTGCTGCTCCAGATGGGACAGGCGGCGGCCGCGCAGCGGGAGTTCGAGGCTTCGCTGAAGGAGAACCCGAACCGCTATCGCGGTCTCTACGGCGCCGCGCGCGCGGCGGAAGTGGCCGGCGATCGCCCGAAGGCCGCCGGGCACTACGAGAAGCTCGTCGCCCTGGCCGGCAAGGCCGATACGCCCCGGCCGGAAATCGCGCGCGCGAAGGCGTTCCTCGGCCAGCGCTGAGTCGATCGCGCCGGCGTCAGGGCGCGAGCACGAGCGCGGCCCGGCCGACCAGCGCGTTCTTCCGGAGCAGCTCGTGGGCTTCCTCGGCCCCTTCGAGCGGGAAGGTCCGGCTCACGATCGCGCGGATCTTTCGCTGGCGCAGCAGCTCGAGAGTCTGCGCGATCTCGGCCAGGGTGACGTAGCGCGAACCGTGGATCTCGAGCATCGAGCCGAGCACGTGTCGCGGGTCGACCGTGAAGCTCGAGTCCGTGCCGAAGACGGCGGTGGGACGACTGCCGATGATCACGAGCCGCCCCGCGCGCGCCAGCGACTTGAGCGAGCCCTCGAGCGTCTCTCGCGACGCCACGAAGTCGATCGCCGCGTCCACGCCCCGCCCGTCGGTGAGCGTCGCCACCTGCGCGGCGAGATCGCCGCGCCGCACGTCGACCAGGGCATCGGCGCCGCAGTCCCGAGCCGCTGCCAGCTTGTCGTCGGTGATGTCGGCGGCCAGCACCCAGCCGCCGGAGAGCTTGGCCATCTGCACGGCGTGGATGCCGACGCCGCCCCCGGCGCCCACGATCAGGACCGAATCGCCGGGACCGACGCGCGCCTCTTCGCGGCAGGCGTGATAGGTCGTCGCGATCGCGTCGGCGGCGATGGCGGCGTCGACGTCGCTCACGCCCCGCGGGATCGGCGTGACGTTCCTGGCCGGGATCGCCATGTACTCGGCGTAGGCGCCGTCGCATGCCATGCCTACGTTGCCCGGGGACGCGGGGCAGAGCGTTTCCCGCCCGCTCCGGCAGAAGCGACAGGTACCGCAGGTGAGATAGAAGTGGCAGGTCACCCGGTCGCCGGCCTTCACGTGAGTCACCTCGGATCCGATCTCGACGACCTCCCCGGCGACCTCGTGGCCGGGGATCCGCGGAAAGGACGTCACGCGGCCGGGGTTGGCGGTCATGATGACCACCGTGAGCCCGACGCCGGCCGCGCGCACGCGGAGCAGCACGTCGTTGGGACCGATCTTCGGCACCGGGACGGTCGCGAGCCGGAGCGCCGCTCCGAACTCGGCGAGGATCATGGCCTTCATCGTGTCGGCGCGCCGCATGCTGCTAGGCGCCGCTCTTCGGAGGGATGATCGGCAGCAAGAGAAACGACCCGCGGCCGCCACCGGCGTAGAGTGTCGCGTCGCCACCGAACACCGCGGCCGGACGATCGTCGGGATCGGCGTGCGTCATGCCGCCCGTGCCCCGCGTGCCGTAGTGGAACTTCTTGCCGAACTCGGAGAGCTCGCCCTCGTACTCGTAGTCCTTGCCACGGACCGTGAGCGCCACGCGCCAGCCGGCCGGCACCACGATGCACGAGGTGACGATCTCGACGTCGCACTCGTAGATCTCGCCGGGTGTCAGCGGCTCTACCCGGTCGTGGGGATGGTAGGGCCGGTAGGGCAGGCTGCGTTTTTCGTCGAGTCGCCGATGGGAGACACGCAGCCACCCGTTGGCGATCGGCGTGTTCGGATCGGTCGATCCCATGAACGTGACTTCCTTGCCCTGCGGATCGAACACCCGCACGATCAAGAACAGATCCGCGTCCCTCGTCGAGGACGCGACGAAGAGCTTGGCGGCCATCGGGCCGGTGATCTCCGTCTCGCGCGGCATCGTCATCGAGAACGTCAGGCCATCGCCCAGCGCCTCGTACTCGCGCTTGCCCGCTGCGCTCACCGGCGTCGGGCTTAGCGCCATCCTGGACGGGTCCAGATAGAACCTGGTCCATTGAGTGCGCGCCAGCGGCCACTCGTTCTCGGACCGCGGCACGAATTTCTCCCCCGGGTGCCGGATGTTGAGCTGCACGCGGGGCTGCTGCTTCTCCCAGCCGTTGTCGATTCCCTTGAGGAAATAGTCGAAGAAGCGCTTCTGCAGAGCCACGCCGTAGGGACTGGAGAAGTGCGACCAGTGCGAGTCCCCGTGCGCCTCCAGCCACTTTTGCCTGGCCGGCGCTTCGATGAAACCGTTGAAGTTTCCGCGCGGGTGGATCCCCTGCCCGCCCCAGTTGGCGCAGGTGAGCAGGGGCGTCGTCACCAGCGAGAGATAGGCCGAGCGCGAGCGGTGCCACTCGTCGTCGAGCGGATGCTTCTTGAGCTCCTCGTAGACGTCGACGCGGTTCTTGGCCAGCTCGGCGTCGGAGAGCGTGACGGGTCCCGCCACCGACTCGCCGGTGTTCGGGTTCTTCTTCGCGCGCTCGCCCATCCCGTACTGGATGTTGGCCACCTGGTGCTTCGCCCAGCGCTCCTGGAACTGGCTGAGGATGCCGCCGTGGTAGCCCGAGTCGCGGTAGCGGTCGTTCTGGCCCTCCCACGGGATGATAGCGGCCAGATGCGGCGGGTGCTTGCCCGCCACCCGCCACTGGTTGCTCGCGTAGTACGAGATCCCGAGCATGCCCACCTTGCCGTTGCTCCAGGGCTGCGTACCCGCCCACTCGATGCACTGGTAGAGGTCGTCGGTCTCCCGCGAACAGCCCGGGTCCAGGAACCCCGGCGACCAGCCGGCGCCGCGTGAGTCGACCCGCACGATCGCGTAGCCGTGCGGCACCCACCGCTCGGGGTCGGTGGTTTCCCAGTTCTGGTACTTGTTGGTCGAGCCCTCGAGGATCTGCGGGTAGTCCGCAATCATCTTCCCCCACTGCAGCGGGTAACCCTCCTGGAACGCTAGGCCCTTGGCGTAGACGCCATACGACAGGATCACCGGGACGTGCCCGTCCTCGATGGCCCGGAACACGTCGGCCCGGAGGACGGTCCCGTCGTCCATCTCGATCGGCTGCTGCCAGGTGATCCGCATGCCGTCGCGAACCTCCGTCCGCTCCTTGACCTTGGAGAGTCCACTCATCGTGATTCTCCTCATGCGCTCAGCGCTCTCGAGCCGGGTCTCTGACTCCGCTGATACTTCGAGGGGCTAAGCTACCACGCGGTGTCCGACGGTGCCATGTTCCGGGGCACCCGGCCCACAGGCGGCGGCGCGGACGCGAAGGCCGAGGGGTGCTAGGATGTCGCGATGATCGGCGAGGCTCATCTCCGGCTCGGCGGCGAGCGGTTCGTGTCCGGCGCAGGCCGGTTCGTCGACGATGTGCGCGTGCCGGGTCTGCTGCACGCCGCGGTCCTTCGCTCGCCCCACGCTCACGCGCGGCTCGTGTCGATCGACGCCAAGCGCGCTCGCGACCTGCGCGGCGTCCACGCCGTGCTGACCGCCGCCGACGTCCCGGCGATCGCGATCATTCCCAACCGCGTCCCCGCCCCCAAGGGCACCGACTGCTACCTGCAACCCGCCATCGCACGCGACGTCGTCCGCTTCGTGGGCGAGCCCGTGGCGCTGGTCGTCGCCGACGACCCGTACGTCGCCCGCGATGCGCTCGACCAGATCGACGTCGTCTATCAGCCCCTGCCCGCGTGCGCCTCTACGACGGAGGCGCTCGGGCCCGGCGCCGCGCGGCTCTTTTCGGAGACCGATTCCAACAACGTCGCAACGATCACGATGCGCGTGGGCGACGCCGACCAGGCGCTCGCCGGGGCCGCGCTGGTGCTTCGCGAGCGCTTCACCTATCCCCGGCAGACGGCGGCCGCGCTGGAGACGCGCGGGCTCGTGGCCCTGCCGCCGGACCCGCGGGGCGGCGAGCTGCACCTGATCGGCTCCACCAAGTGCATCCACATCAATCGGACGATCCTGGCGCCGATCTTCGGCATCCCGCTCGGCGCCCTCCGTCTCACCGAGGTGGACGTGGGGGGCGGCTTCGGGGTGCGCGGCGAGCTCTACCCCGAGGATATCCTGGTGCCGCTCGCCGCCATGAAGCTCGGCCGCCCCGTGAAGTGGATCGAGAGCCGGCGCGAGAATCTCATGGCGGCCAATCACGCGCGCGAGGTCGCCTACGAGATCGAGATCGGTTTCGACGCCGCCGGCCGCATTCTCGGCATGCGTACGGTGATCCACGCCGACATCGGCGCCTACGTGCGCACGGCGGCGCTCGTCCCCGCGGAGTTTGGCGCCGCGCTGCTCCCCGGCCCCTACCGCGTGCCGAACTACGCCTGTGACCTCTGGTCGGTCGTGACCAACAAGACGCCCGCGGGTACCTTGCGCTCGCCCGGGCGCCCGGAGTGCAACTTCGTCCGCGAGCGCCTCTTGGACCGGGCCGCCGCGCGTCTTCGAATCGATCCTGCAGACCTGCGCCGCCGCAACCTGATCCGCCCGGACGAGATGCCCTACGACTGTGGCACGAAGTCGCTCGGCGCCAGCACCGTCTACGACTCCGGCGACTTCCCGGCCCTCTTCGACGAGCTCTTGCGCCGTCTGGACTACGCCCGGGCGCGCGCCGAGCAGGCTGCGGTGAACGCGCGGCCGTCGGGCCCACGCCGCGGGATCGGGCTCGCGGTCTACGTCGAGAAGACGGGCCTCGGCCCCTTCGAAACCACGCAGGTGGAGGCGCGCCCCGACGGAACCTTCGTCGTCGACACGGGCGCTTCGTCCATGGGCCCGGGGCTCGAGACCGTGCTGGCGCAGATCCTGGGCGAGGCGCTCGGCATTCCGACCGTGCGGTTCAACGTGCGCCACGCCGACACCGCCGCCGTCGAAAGCGGTGTGGGCACCTATGGCTCGCGCGGCACCGTCACCGCCGGCAATGCCGCGCATCTCGCGGCGGCGAAGCTGGTCGCCGAGGCGCGGCAGCGCGCAGCCGAGCGCTGGGGCGTGCCCGAGGGCGACGTCACGTACGCGCACGGCGCCCTGGAGGCTCGGGGCCAGCGCGTCACCCTTGCCGAGCTGGCGCGCGAGCGGCGCCTTGCCGCCGGCGCCTCGTTCGAGGTGGCGAAGGTGACCTACGCGGGCTGCGCGGCGGCCGTGGTGGTCGACGTCGATCCCGAGACCGGCGCCGTCACCCTGCGCCGAGTCGTGGTCGGCGCCGACGTCGGCCGTGCCGTGAACCCGGCGCTGGTCGACGGCCAGCTCGTGGGCGGCGTCGCCTTCGGCATCGGCAACACGTTGCACGAGAGCCTCGCGTACGACGCGGACGGGCAGCTCCTGTCCTCGACGCTGATGGACTACGCGCTGCCCACGGCGGCCGACATCCCGCCCGTGGACGGCTTCTATCAAGAGGTACGGGCGACGACGAACCCGCTCGGCCTGCGCGGTCTCGGAGAGTGCGGCAATCCCGGCCTGGGTGCCGCCACCGCCAACGCCGTGTGCGACGCGTTCACCCCCGGCGATCTGTCGATCACGGCGCTGCCCTTGACGCCGGCGCGTGTCTTCCTGGCCGCTCGGTCTCCGCGCTCGGACACGCTCGGTCGTTAGGCCGCCTCACCATTCGGGCGGCATCGGAACAGGATTCGATCAATGGACAGTGAGGAGGAGATCAGGCAGCTCTTGCGCGATATCCGCGATGCTCAGCGCGAGCATCTGGCCGAGTATCGGCGCGTGGCGGAACGCTCGCTCGCGCTGCAGCAACGCGCCGTCGCTCGACAGGAACAGATGGGCCATCTCTACCGGCGACTGGTCCTGGTCGGAGGCGGCCTCGTGGCCGTGCTGCTGGCCTTGCTCGTCTAGCTGCTGGCGAGGTGGTCGCGATATCTCTTCGGGATCTGAGCGTGCGGTAGAATCACGCCACGTTCCCCATGTCGCGAGCGGTCGACTCTCCTCGCGTTCTCAACATCGCCGATCTCCGGCGCCTGGCCAAGCGCCGCCTGCCGAGAGCAGTGTTCGACTACATCGACGGCGGCGCCGACGCCGAGCTCACGTTACGGGAGAACTGCCGGGTCTTCGACGACGTGACCTTTCGTCCTCGCAACGCCGTCGCGATCCCCCGGTGTGATCTGCGCGTGTCGGTCCTGGGAAGCCGCCTGGAGCTTCCGCTGCTGCTCGGGCCGGTCGGCAGCAGTCGCATGTTCTATCCGCGCGGGGAAGAAGCGGCCGCGCACGCCGCCGGCGCCGCCGGGACGGCGTACGTGCTGTCGACCCTGTCCGGGTGCAGGCTGGAAGACGTCAAGGCCGCGTCGAGCGGACCCGTCTGGTATCAGCTCTACCTGGTCGGCGGCCGCGATGTCGGCACCGCCGCCATCGAACGGGCCCGAACCGCGGGCTTCTCGGCGCTCGTCGTCACGATCGACACCGCGGTATCGGGGCTTCGCGAGCGTGACGTCCGAAACGGCACCAAGGAGCTCTTGAGCGGCCACCCCTGGACGATGCTCCCCTTTCTGCCGCAGTTCCTCGCGCGGCCCCGCTGGCTCGCCGGGTTCTTGTCCGACGGGGGCCTGATGGCGTTCCCCAACGTCGTGCTTCCCGGCGAGGGGCCGATGGCGTACGCGGACGTCGCGGCCGCGCTGGAGCAGTCGACAGTCTCCTGGCCGGATCTCCGCTGGATACGGGAAGTCTGGAAGGGCCCCCTCGTCATCAAGGGCGTTCTCACTGGAGACGACGCGCGCCGGGCCCTCGATGAGGGCGCCGGCGCGATCGTGGTCTCCAACCACGGCGGCCGCCAGCTCGACGGAGTCTCCGCCACCCTGCGCGCCCTGCCGGAAGTCGTCACCGCGGCGAACGGACAGGCCGAGATCCTGCTCGACGGGGGCATCCGCCGGGGCAGTGACATCGCCAAGGCGCTGTGCCTCGGCGCCAGGGCGGTCCTGGCGGGTCGCGCCTATGCCTACGGGCTCGGCGCCGGCGGCGAAGCCGGCGTCGCGCGGGCCATTCAGATCCTGCGCGCCGATCTCGTTCGAATCCTCAAGCTCCTGGGCTGCGCGTCCGTCGCCGAGCTCGATCGTTCCTATCTCGACGTTCCCTCGGCCTGGGTCGCCGACGCGCCGCGGCGCACCTCGGTCGGCGCAGGATGATGTGTTCGCCCCTTCAGTAGAGATGACAGGCCACCTGGTGGCCGCTCGACTGCTCCCCTAACACCGGCTCCATCTCGCCGCAGACCGGCAGCGCCTGAGGACATCGCGGATGAAAGCGGCAGCCCGACGGCGGATCGAAGGCGCTCGGTACCTCGCCCTTGAGGATGACCTCCTCGCGCACGTCGTCCGGGTGCGCGGGCAGCGCGTTGTTCAGCAGCACCTGTGTGTAGGGATGGAGCGGATTGGTGTAGAGCTCGTCGGCGGCCGCCGTCTCGACGAGCTTACCCAGGTACATCACGCCGATCCGCGTGCTGACGTACTTCACGACCGCGAGGTCGTGGGCGATGAACAGATAGCTCACGCCCAGCCGGTCCTGGATCTCCCGGAGCAGGTTCATGACCTGAGCGCGGATGGACACGTCGAGCGCCGAGACCGCCTCGTCGAGCAGGATGCACTCGGGATTCGTCGTCAGCGCGCGTGCGATCGCGACCCGCTGGCGCTGTCCGCCCGAGAGCTCGTGGGGATAGTCGGCGGCGATGCGCGGGCGAAGCCCGACCCGCGTGAGCGACTCGGCAACCCGCGCGTCGATCTCCGTCCGCGAGAGATCGGGCTCGGTCTGGACCAGCGGTTCGCTGACCGTGGTGCGGATCGTCAGGCGCGGATTCAGCGAGCTGTAGGGATCCTGGAAGACGGCCTGCACCGCGCGGCGATATCCGCCCCGCTCGGGGCGGGCCAGCGAATGGATGTCACGACCGCGGAAGAAGACGCCGCCCGCGGTCGGTCGCTCCAGGGACAGGACGAGCCTCGCCGTCGTGGTCTTGCCACATCCGCTCTCGCCGACCAGGCCGAGCGTCTCGCCGCGCCGCAGAACGAAGTCGACGCCGTCGACCGCCTTCACCGTGCCGAACGTCCGGCTGAAGATCGTGCCCCGCGCGAGGGGGAAGTGCTTGGTGAGCTGCCGCGCCTCCAGGACGACATCTCCGGTGCCGGACGTGTCGATGAGCGGCGGAGCCGGGGCCGTCGCGATCGAGGTCACTCGCGGGCCCGCCGTCGCGAGGTCGCCGGCGCGGAGGCACGCCACGAGATGATCGGGTTCGATCGCCTCGAGCGAGGGGCGCTTTTCCCCGCAGCGCGGTTCGGCCATCGGGCAGCGCGGGGTGAAGCTGCAGCCCGACGGGACGTGGGCCAGATCGGGTGGCTGGCCCTCGATCGCCGTCAGGGGCTCACGCCCCCGTCGGAGCGTGGGCAGACAGCTGAGGAGGCCGACGGCGTAGGGATGGCGCGGGCGGTTGAAGATGTCCCGGGTTCGGCCGAGCTCGACGATCCGCCCGGCGTACATGACCGCGACGCGATCGCAGAGCTTGGCCACGATGCCGAGATCGTGCGTGACGAACACGAGGGCGAGGCTCGTCTCCCGCTGGATCTCCTTCAGCAAGCGCAGGTACTGCGCCTGGATGGTGACGTCGAGCGAGGTCGTCGGTTCGTCGGCGATCAAGAGGCTTGGCTGACACGAGATGGCGATGGCGCCGGCCACACGCTGGCGGATGCCGCCGCTCATCTGGTGCGGATAGGCGTGGACGCGGCGCTCGGGGTCGCTGATCCGCACTTGACGCAGGAGCTCGACGACCCGCTCGTCGAGCGCGCGGCCGCGCAGGCCCCGATGCAGCGACAGCGTCTCGGCGATCTGCTCGCCCACCGTCATCGCCGGGTTGAGCGAGGCCATCGGGTCCTGCAGGATCATCGCGATCCGCGACCCGCGGAGGCGGCGCATCTCCTCCGGGCTCTTGGCGAGCAGATCCTCGCCGTCGAAGACGATCTGGCCGCCGACGATGCGCCCGCCCGGCTCGGGCACCAGCCTCAAGATCGAGAGACAGGTCATCGACTTCCCGGAACCCGACTCGCCCACGATCCCGAGGGTCTCGCCCCTCCGGACGGAGAAGGTCGCCCCGTCGACGGCCTTCACGATCCCGCGCCGCGTATAGATGTAGGTGCGGAGGTCCCGCACCTCGAGCAGAGCGTCAGCCAACCCGGACGATCCTAGAGCTCGAACCCATAGAGCCTGGCGACATTGCCGCGGGTGATCTTGAAGCGGTCGTCCGGACTGGCGTCCTTGAAGTCGCGAGCCACGACCTCCTGTGAATGGGGCCACGACGAGGCCTGGTGCGGGTAGTCGGACGACCACATGAGCTTGTCGACCCCGATGAAGTGGCGGTTGGCGACGCCGACGTAGTCGTCGATGTAAGTGCAGTACATCTGGCGCTGGAAGTACTCGCTGGGCTTCAGCTTCAGGGTGAACCCGGCGGCGTAGCGCCCGCGCTCGAAGGCGCGGTCCATCCGCTGCAGATAATAGGGAAGCCAGCCGCAATTGTTCTCGGCCGACACGATCTGCAGGTTCGGGAAGCGATCGAGGACGCCGGAGAAGATGAGCACGCTGAAGGAGCGCTCGACCTCGTGGGACAGGACCGTAGCCCGCATGTAGCGCTCGCTGAATTCCCACTGGCTCTCCCGCCCCATTCCGGTGATGGCGTGCAGGCTGATGGGTACGCGCAGCTCCTGGGCCGCGGCCCAGAAGGGATCGTAGACTTCCGAGCTGTAGGGCTGATCGGTCGGCGGCGAGCACCAGATCATCGCGCCCTTCAGGCCGGCCTTGACGCAGCGGACGAGCTCCTGCGCGCCGGCCTTGGGGTCGTACAGTGAGATCATGGCCAGCCCCGCCATGCGTCTGGGCGCGTAGCTGCAGTACGCCGCCAGCCAGTCGTTGTAGACCCGGAAGCAGTCTTGCTGGAGCCCCACGTCCTTGAGCCAGAAGATGCGGAAGCCGAGCGTCGTGTAGAGCACGTCCGCTTCCACGCCATCGAGCTCGTTGTCCTTCAGGCGCTCGGCCGGGTCCCAACCCCCGGGCCGCGCATCACCGTAGGTGCCCTTGGTGAGAAACTCCGCGAGCTCCTTCGGGCTCTTGCCCGCCGCCAGACCGATCCCGATGGGATGGGGCGCGTGGCCTTCATAGAGGAAGTAGGCGCCTTCGCGACCAGCGGGATTCACCGCCAGGCGGGGCGCCCGATCGCGGTAGCGCTTGTCCACGCGTTCCACCCACAGGTCAGTCGGCTCGCTCACGTGAGAATCCGCAGAGATGAGCTTGTACTCGGCCATGTCGGCCTCCTCTCTTATAGCCGCGCCTCGGCCAGCGGGGCTTTTCGGGTCGCTCGCCTCGGGCCTGGGGGCCCCAGCCCTTGGGGCGGACCTGCGGCTCGCACTACGCCCCGCGACGGCCTGCAACGCGCACAACTCAGACCTGACGGAGCTTCGGGTCGAGCCGGTCGCGCACCCAGTCACCCAGGATGTTCAGCGAGAGCACCGTGACCAGGATGGCGATGCCCGGGAGGATCGAGACCCACCACGCCTGCTCGATCAACCCCCGCCCATCGGCCACCATCACGCCCCACGACGGCGTCGGCGGCGGGATCCCCACACCCAGAAACGAGAGCGCCGCCTCGAGCACGATGACGTAGCCGACGTGCAAGGTGGCCAGGACGAGGATCGACGGCGCCAGATTCGGCACGATGTGACGGAACATGATCCTCGGACTCGAGCAGTCGGCGATCCGCGCCAGGGCCACGAACTCCTGCTGCTTGAGGCCGAGCGTCTCCCCGCGCGTGAGCCGCGCGTAGCTCGGCCATAAGAGAAAGACCACGACGATGATCACGTTCGTGAACGATGGCTCGAAGACCACCGACAAGAGCACCGCGATCAGGATGCCGGGGAGCGAGAGCGAGATGTCGGCCAGTCGCATGAGCAGCGTATCGGTCCAGCCGCCGAAGAACCCGGCCAGCAGGCCGACGAGGCTTCCGGCCGCGCCGGTGAGCGTGATCCCGACGACCGACACCGCCAGCGAGATCCGCGCGCCGTAGAGCAGACGGCTCAGCGTGTCCCGGCCGTGGCGGTCGGTGCCGAGCAGGTGGCCGGGCTTGGCGCCCTCCAGACCGATCGGCGGCGCCAGCCGCTCGCCGAGGGAGCCCTCCACCGGCGAATGTGGAGCCAGCACCGGCGCCAGGGCCGCGCAGAGTACGAGCGCCGTGACGATCGTCAGGGGCACTGCGGGCGGCCACCGCCGCTCTCGCGTCTGCCGCGCGAGGACCGCGGAGTCGGTGGCGGCGACCGACCCGTCCGTCACTGCGAGTACCGGATCTTGGGATTCAGATACGCGTAGAGGATGTCGACCAGCAGGTTGACGCCGATGTACATCGCGGACAGGAACAGGACGACCGTCTGCACGATCGGATAGTCCCGCGAGTCGACCGCCTCGATGACGAGCAGGCCAAGCCCCGGCCAGCCGAACACGGTCTCCACGATGATCGAGCCGTTCAGCAGCGCCACGAACAGGAGGGCGGCGAAGGTCACGACCGGCAGCGCCGCGTTCTTGAAGGCGTGCTTCCAGATCACGCGCCGCTCGGGCAGTCCTTTGATGCGCGCGAGCTTGACGTACTCGCTGCCGAGGACGTCGAGCATCGACGAGCGCGTCAGCCGCATGAGCCCGGCGACCGCGAACCAGCCGAGCGTGATCCCGGGCAGGAGCACGTGGAGCGGCGTGCCGCGCCCGGAGGTCGGCAGGAGATGGAGCAGGACGCCGAAGATCAGCACGAGGACGAGCCCGAGCCAGAAGGGCGGCACCGCCTGGCCGAGCGCGGCGAAGGCCCGGGCGGCGTAGTCGAGCGCGCTGCCACGGCGGACCGCGGAGTACACGCCGACCGGGAGCGCGACGGCGATCACGATGAACACGGCCAGGCCACCGAGCTCGAGCGTGGCCCCGTACCGCTCGGTGACGAGGTCGAGGGCCGGGCGGCGGAAGCGAACCGAGCGACCGAAATCCCCCTGGAGCGCCTGGGTCAGGAACCGCCAGTACTGCACGGTCCACGGGCGATCCAGGCCGAGGTGAGCGCGCACCAGCTCGATGTCGGCCTTCGACGCCTCCGCCGGCATCATGATCTGGATCGGGTCACCGGAGAGCCGCACGAGCGCGAAGACGACGACCGACACCACGAACATTGAGACGATCGACTGGATGACGCGGCCGATGATGAAGCGCTGCATGCCGGCTCTCAGCCCGCGAGGGGCTCGCGGCCCCAGAGCTGCTTCGTCGCGATCCGAGCCCCTTCGACCAGCGCGTCGAACTTAGCCCAGACGACGCTCGGGTGGATCTCGACCGACCCCGCGAACGTGGCGAATCCGCAATCGGCGCCGGCGATGACGTTCTCGCGCCCGACCACGCTGGCGAACCTCACGATCCGCTCGGCCACCAGCTCGGGGTGCTCGACGAGCACGGTCGACTGCGTGATGGTGCCCGGAATCAGCACGGCCCCCGCGGGCAGCGTGACGTGCTCCCACACCCGCCACTCGTGCTCGTGCCGCGGGTTCGCCGCCTCGAACGAGTAGGCGCCGGCCCGGATCTTCAGCATGACGTCCACGAAGTGCTTGAGCTCGAGGTCGTGGACGCGGGGACCAATGTTGATGCCGTAGCAGGTGTGCCAGCGCACCTTGTCCCGGGGCAGCCCCCGCAGGGCGTGGTTGAGCGCCTCCACGCGCACCTCCGCCCACCGGCGCACCTGATCGACGCTCAGCTCCGGATGCGACACGTAGTGGGTCGCCAGGTGGGGATCGTCGATCTGCACGAGGAGTCCGGCGTCGACGATCGCCCGGTACTCCTCGTGCATGGCATCGGCGATCGCGAACAGGTACTCCTCGTCGGTCTTGTAGTACGCGTTCTTCTGCCAGTCCTCGACGCTCGTCGGGGAGATCGAGGGAATGAAGGCCTCGTCGGCGTTCGTGTCGGCGAGCGCGGCCTTGAGGTTCTCGATGTCCGCCTGCACGTGCTTGTCGCCCGTGTAGGCGATGGGCCCGGTGCAGACCATGTGCAACGACCTCACGGCCGGACTGGGCATCGCGCGCGCGAACCACTCGTAGAACTCGGGGAAGGCCCTCACCTCTCGCGATCCGCTCCACGGGCTTCCTGCCGCGTCCCGGTTGGGCTCGAAGCCCGACAGGCGCTCGTTGACGTAGGGGATGAAGCCCGGCTTGCCCATCTCGCCGTCGTCCACGACGTCCAGGCCGAGCTCGGCCTGCTTGGCGACGATCTCCCGCACCGCGCGCCGCACCCGGGTGGCGTACGCGTCCTGATCGTAGGCTCGACCCGTCGCCTTGGCCTGGATCATCTCGAGCAGGTCGCTCGGACGTGGCAGGCTGCCGGCGTGGGTGGTGAGAATACGGTCGCGGCTGCGCTGCATGCTGGCTCCTAGCTCGCCGGGCTCACGTACTCGTAGTTGTTCTCCAGCGGCACGTAGGCCAGGGACTGCCAGCCGCCGACCTTCCGGCTCAGGGCCCACGTGATGGACTTCATCCCCAACATGACGCCGTGATGGGCGTCGTAGAGCTTCTGTCCCAGCGCCTGGGTCAATCGAGCACGTTTCTCGGTGTCGAACTCCCGCATGGCGGTCTCGATGTCCTCGTCGTACGAGCCGTCGCAGAGCAGGTTGAAGGTGCCCTTGGAATGGAGCACGCGGCTCCAGGCGAGGATCGGCTCGTCGAACGGCGGCGAGCCGTACACCCAGTGTGTCTTGTTCGTCTTTCGGTTGCGGCTCTTGGGACCGAAGGTGCTGATCATCTCGGGGAAGCGCTTGGGTTTGATTCCGACCTTCTCCCAGTCGAGCGCGACGGCTTCCATCACGTCCGGGCCGTCGAGGGCATAGACCATGACCGTGGGGTTCACGCGAACCTCGAAGCCTCCCGCATGTCCGGCCTCCGCCAGGAGCTTCTTCGCGCGCTCGGGATCGTAGGGCGGAATCTTCCAGTCGGTGCTGTAGCCTTTGTGGAACGGACAGTAGTAGTACGAAAACGGCGTCTCGGTGCCCTTGCCCTTCCAGAGCGCGCTGATGATCGCCTTCTTGTTCACCGCAAGGTTCATCGCCAGCCGGACTTTCCGCGCGTTCTCGCGGCTCTTCGGATCGCTCCAGTCGCCCGCCCACGGACAGGCCGGGCAGTAGTCCTCACGATCCGACGTCGTCTGCCCGCTGAGGATGACCCAGTAGCACGCGGCATTCTGCGCGTCGTGCAAACGGAGTCCGGCCCTTGCCGCTTGATCCAGGTAGTCTCCGAAGACCACCCCGATGTCGATCTCGCCCGCCCGGAGCCCGGACAGGCGGGTCGCCGGATCAGGGACCCGACGAATCACCAGCTCCTTGAAGGCGGGCGTCTTCCGCCAGTGGCTCGCGACGGCCTCGAACCGATGGTAGTCGCCTTGACGGCCCTCCACGTGCCGATAGGGGCCGGTGCCGATCGGGTGGAGCGCCGCCTTGTCCTCGCCGACCGTCTCCAGGTATTTTTTCGGGACGACGTTCTGGTAGCCGACGAACTGGGTGAAGTTCGAAGGAACCTCCCAGACCCGGTTCTTGAAGTGCATCACCACGGTCAGCTTGTCCGGCGTCTCGATGCGGTCGAGGTTCGTGCGGAAGAATGGCGCCGAGCCGCCCCCCGAGTCCGGCTTGAGGTTCTGTTCGACGGTGAACTTGACGTCGTCCGCCGTCAGCTCGCCCCAGCCCTCGTGGAACTTGATCCCGGAGCGGAGCTTGAACGTCCACGTGCGCATCTCGTTGGACGGCTTCCACTCCGTGGCCAGCCCCGGGCGGTACTCGAAGGTCTTCGGGTCGCGCATGATGAGCGGGTCGTACACGCAGTCCCACAGCGGCTTCTCGCCCTGCGTCGATCGCCAGGCGAACGGCGTCTCGGTGCCCCACTGGCCGACGGCCACGACCAGGCGGTCGGCGGGCGCCGCCGTGGCACGCGAGGTCTTGATGAACGGCGCGCCCATGACGGCGGCGGCGGCCGTTCCGGCTCGTTGCAGAAACAGTCGGCGGTTCACGGCCACGGCCATGGCGACGTCCTCCGAAAGCGAGTGTGGCGGGATGGTAACGCGTGGCTCGCAGGAGTCAATGCCCCGGCCCGCGACTAGTCCTTGAGCCGCATGTCCTCGTAGGACGGGAACGGCGAGTTGTGGATCCAGGTGATCGTGTGCTCGGTCACCCGTGGCCCGACGCCCATCAACGCGCGGAAATCCATGATCGGCGCGAACATCACCCGGTCGATCGTGAGCTGCTGGATCTTGAACAGCAGCGCTTCGCGCTTGCGCGGGTCCCGCTCGCGCGCCTGCTGCTCGAACAGGTCGTCGATGTCGGGGTAGCCGCCGTACGCGTAGCTGCCCTTCGAGAAGATGAACTCCTGCACCCGGCTGGCGGCGTTACCCGAGTTCCCGACCCCGGTGATGAACAACGGCCGCAGCTTCTTCTCGCGCCAGGCCGCGTAGAACGCCGCACGCTCCAGCGGGCGCATCTTGACGCGGATGCCGACGGCGTTGAGATAGTTCACCACCGCCTCGCCCGTCGTGAAGAACGGCGGAATGGGCACGAGCTCGCCGGCGTCGAGGCCGTTGGGATAGCCGGCCTCGGCGAGCAGCTGCCTGGCCTTTTGCGGATCGTACGCCGGCGGCTCGATCTGCAGGGCGTAGTCCATGACGCGCGGAATGATGACACCAGCCGGCGGGCAGAAGCCGAGACAGGCGGCCTCGTTGATCGCCTTGCGGTTCAGGGCGTGGTTCACCGCCAGCCGCAGGCGCTTGTCGCTCCACGGTGACTTCGGGTCCCACTGGTCGGCGAACTCGAGCCAGTTGATGGACGCGTGGCGCGAGGCGACGATCTGCAGGCGTCCATCGCGCTTGACGTTCTCGGCATCGGGGCCGTCGAGAGCATAGGCGATGTCCGCTTCGCCGGTCCTCAGCATGGCCGCGCGGGTGGTCCCTTCGGGCACGCTCTTCATGATCAGACGCTTGACGTGCGGGACGTGCCGCCAGTAGCCCGAGTAGGCTTCGAGCACGACCTCGACCCCGGGGGCCTGGCTCACGAACTTGTAGGGGCCGGCGCCGATCGGGTGCTTGCGGAAGCCCTCGTCGCCGACCTGCGTGAGATATTTCTTCGGCACGACGATCCCGGCAGCGGTGGCGGTCGTCCCGTAAACGGTCATGAAGTCCGGCCACGGCTCTTTCAGCTGGAAGCGCACCGTGAGAGGATCGACCACGTCCACCTGGCGAACGCGCACCTGCAGCTCCTTCGCGCCCGCTCCCCGGTACCGCTCGTAGCTGAACTTCACGTCCTCGGACGTGACGGGGTCACCGTTGTGGAACTTGAGGCCGCGGCGCAGCTTGAACTCGTACGTGAGCCCGTCCGCGCTCTCCCGCCACGACTCCGCGAGGCTCGAGCCCATCTTGTGTCCGGGGAGCGGGCGGACTATCGCGTCGTGGATGGCGTAGAGCATCCCGAAGGGCGTGATCTGCGGCGGGGCCGTCGATGGGTCGAACCACGTCGGGGCGATCGTGACGTGCCACGCCATGACCGCTTCGCCCGGTTGGGCGGCACGCGCCGTGCTCACGCCGAGTACCGCCGGGATGGCCGTGAAGAACGCGACCACGGCGCAAGACAGGTGGAGGTTCATCGCGCCTCCGATCAGCTCACGTATTCGTAGTTGTTCTCGAGCGGCACGTAGACGAGCGTCTGCCAGCTCGTCACCTTCTTGCTCACCGCCCACGTCAACGACCGTATGCCGAGCATCACCCCGCGGTACTCGTCGTAGAGCTTCTGTGCCAGCGATCGGGTCATCCGGGCGCGCTTGTCCGCATCCAGCTCGCGCGAGATCGTGTCGACGTCCTCGTCGTACGGCCCGTCGGCCAGCAGGTTGAAGGGGCCCTTGGAATAGATGCAGCGCTGCCAGGCGAGGACGGGCTCGTCGAAGGGCGGAGAGCCGTACACCCAGTGCGTCTTGTTCGTCTTCCGCGCGCGGTTCTTGGGCAGGAAGTTGCTGAACGCCTCGGGAACGCGCCGGACCTTGATGCCGATCTTCTCCCAGTCGAGCGCCACGGCCTCCACCATGTCCGGTCCATCGAGCGCGTAGGTCATGACCAGCGGATTCACCCGAACCTCGAAGCCTCCGGCGTGGCCGGCTTCGGCCAGGAGCTTCTTGGCGCGCTCGGGATCGTAGGGCGGAACTTTCCAGTCCTTGCTGAAGCCCTTGTGGAACGGGTAGTACCAGTACATGAAGGGCGCTTCCGCGCCCATGCCCTTCCAGAGCGCACTGACGATCGTCTTCTTGTTGACGGCGAGGTTCAGGGCCAGCCGTACCTTGCGCGCGTTCTCCTGGCTCTTGGGGTCCTTGGGATCGCCCGCCCACGGGCAGGTCGGGCAATAGTCCTCGCGGTCCGGGGTCGTCTGACCCTGCAAGACGACCCAGTGGCAGGCGGCATTCGCCGTCTCGTGGATCCTGAGCCCCGACTTGCGGGCCTGGTCGAGGTAGTCACCGAAGACGTTGCCGATGTCGATCTCGCCGGCGCGGAGCCCGGCCAGGCGCGTGGCCGGATCCGGGATCCGCCGAACGACCAGCTCCTTGAATGCGGGCGTCTTCCGCCAGTGGTTCGCCACCGCCTCGAATCGGTGGTAGTCCCCTTGCTTGCCCTCGACGTGCCGGAAGGGCCCGGTGCCGATCGGGTGGAGCGCCGCCTTGTCTTCACCGACCGATTCGATGTACTTCTTCGAGGTGATGTTCTGGTAGCCGACGAACTGGGTGAAGTTCGAGGGCACCTCCCAGACCCGGTTCTTGAAGTGCATCGCGACCGTGTGTTTGTCGGGCGTCTCGATGCGGTCGAGATGCATCCGGAAGAACGGCGCCGACCCGCCCTGGGCGTCGGGCCTGAGATTCTGCTCGACGGTGAACTTGACGTCCTCGGCGGTCATCTCGCCGAACCCCTCGTGAAACTGCACACCCGAGCGGAGCTTGAAGGTCCACGTGTGCAGCTCGTTCGAGGGTTTCCATTCGGTGGCGAGCCCGGGACGGTACTCGAACGTCTTCGGGTCACGCATGATCAGTGGGTCGTGCATGCAGTCCCACAGCGTCTTCTCGGACTGGCTGGAGCGCCACGCGAACGGCGTCTCGATGCCCCACTGCCCCACCGCCACGACGAGACGCTCGCCGGCCGCGCTGGCGCGCGCCGTGGAGAGGAGCGGCGCACCCACGAGCGCCGCGGCGGTCGTGGAAGCCCCCTTGAGAAACGTCCGACGATCGATCGATTGGGTCATCGCGCTGCCTCCTCGGTGAGGCGTCAGACCTCGGTGGTCGTGTCTCGCCGTTCCTAGATGCCGTGTGGAGTCGGCAGGGATGGTAACGCGTGGTCGACGGATGTCAATGTTCTAGGGACCGTGCCTGGAGAGCCGAGGCACTCCCACGTGCTCACGGCGATCATCACGACCGTCGACGCCATGGTTTCGTGCGAAATCATCCAGGGCCCGACGCCCCAGAACCAGGAGCGCAGTCGACGCCGCTTCGGCGACCGCCGCGGACGGGGCGAGCACGGTGACCTGCGCGCGCCGCCGGAGCGGCTGTCCGCTCCTGGGATCGACGATGTGGCCCAGCACCGCCGATCCGAGCCGCGTCGTCTGACCCCACGTTCCCGACGTCGAGCATGCCTGTTCGTCGAGCGTGAACTCGCCGGCGAAGCCACCTTCGGGATGGCGCAGGACGATACGCCATCGCCCTCGGGGCGGGTGCCCGATCGCGACGAGACTCGACTCTCCGAAGTTGAGGATGGCGGATCGGCAGCCACGACGCCGGAGGCGTCTCACGATGCGGTCCAGAGCGATCCCCTTGCCGACGGCGCCGAAGTCGATCGCCATGCCCTCCGACGCCAGGGAAACCCGGGGGCCGTCGACCGTGACCGCGCGCCAGCCGACGAGCCGACGTGCACGCTCCACCAGCCGCGCCGAGGGTGGCCTGCGACGGCGAGCGGCGTTCCGCCACAACCGCGCCAACGGAGCGAAGGTTGGATCGAAGGCGCCTCCGGTCCGTTCCGCCAGGCCGCATCCAACGGCGATGGCCGCCGCGAGTCTTCGCGAGATCAGGCCGATGGGATCTCCGGCGAGGCGATTCAAGCGGCTGACGTCGCTCGTCGGCGCGTGGTGGCTCATCACCCGTTCCCATGCGGTCGCGGTTCCGAATGCGGTCGACCAGTCCGGCCTGCCCGGAACACCGCGGGCTGGCAGCGTCACGGCGAGGAGCGTGCCCATCCGCGGTCTCACATGGGTCACCATTGGCGCGGCCTCATTGGAGGTCTCCGGTGGCTCGGAGCACGGCGATGGCCTTGCGGGCGGCTCGTCCGGTGGCTTGCACCGACAGCGTCGCGCCCGAGATGTTGCGGATGTCCTGATGGGGAAGCAAGGCGTCGGGAAGCGCCTTGCCACGATACTGGCCGAGGAACCGCCGGTCCCTGATCTCGCCGCCGTACGCCTCGCGGTACGCGAGAACGGCGAGGTCATTCACCTTGCCGTCTGCGCGCACTCCGACCGCGAAGGTGATCGGCCGGTGCTTGCCGATTTCCTCGATCACGACGACGAAGCCGGCGGTCGCCTCGTTCCGCGTCACCGTGAAGACACTCCGACGAACCCTATCCCGACCTCCGACCATGCGGCCTTGACCGGAAGAACCGAGACGCCGCGATCGACCAGGGAGCGGCGCGGTAGATCCCAGCGGTTGTCGTCGTGGTTGAGGTTGAACCGACCGAGCGGCACCAGGAGCGTTCCCGCGCGGAAGCGGGCCCAATCCGCCAGCGTGAACTGCATCCAGGCTTGCTCGAGCGAGATCTCGGACTGGTCGCTGCTCTCGATCGAGTTCGAGAAGCCGCGCAGCCCTCCCTCCGACGGCGATGATTTCTCGACTTCGAGCTCTGTCAGGCGCTCGAACTCGACCTCGACGACGCTCCGGAGACGGTTCGCGATCGTCGCGTCACCCGACAGGACGAAGCGGCGGAAGGTGAAGGTGTTGTTCACGCGGTCGAGATCCGAGGCCTCGAAGCGCGTCGAGCCGTAGCCTCCTATCTTGAAGTCGCTGATCCACGACGTGCTGGTGGCCGGCGCCACCTTCGGAGATTCTCCGACAGCTGGCGCGGGGGGCGGTCCAGCCTGGGGAGATTGCCTGGCCTTCTCGAGCTCCCTTCTCAGCGCGTCCACCTGCTCCTGAAGCGCCTTGAGCTTCGCGTCGATCTCTTCGGGGGACGCGGCGATTGCCGGAACCGCCGCGCCGAGCGTCACCAAGCTCGCGACCAGGGCGGCTGCGCACACCAATCTGAAGCACCGAGCCATGTGGAGTTCTCCTTTGTGGGCGCTGCCGTACGGCGGTGCCGGCTCCCATGGCTGGCTACCGGAAGAGAGTCCTCCCCGGAGTGCTGGCTGGTGAGAGGTTTCGTTTGCGATCTGGCTGCTCACGCGCTCTCCGTATCGCGCGGCGTTGGCCGCGCCGGTACCGTGGCTGGCTGCCTCGGGCGCGTGCTGCCCTGGGGTGGCTGGCTCTGGCGATCTCAGCGGCCAGCCGTCTCACCCACCGGTGAGTCTCGGCTGGCGGTGTAACCCGTCTATCGTGTTGGAATGGGCTTTGCCGCGATTCTCTCCTCGATCCGGAGTCCGTGCCTCGGCCAGCGGGGCTCCAGCCCCGCGACGGCCTGCGGCGCGCACCTCACGTCACCTGGGCTGGGATTGGCCTCCGGGGAGAGCGTGGCCGCGGTTTCGACGCACCACCTCTGAATAGGAGCGCGCCGGCGACGATCAGGTAGACCAGATAGCTGCCGGCCTCGAGCAACGACGGTCGGGCGCGGTAGCCGACGAGCCCGTTGAGGAATCCGCCCACGAGGGCGTGATCGTCCAGGGCCGACGAGGTGTCCCATACCGTCGGGGACTGCGGAAGGAACCCCATGGCTTCCAGCCTGCCGACACCGGTGCTGAACATGCCGGCGGCCAGGAGCAGCAGCAAGATGGAGGTGACGGCGAAGAACCGCTGCAGGCTCATGTGTCGGCCACCCCGAAAGATGGCCCAGCCGAGCGCCGCCGCCATCGCGAGGCCGAGCACCGCTCCGGTCGCGCTGGCCCAGCTGGACGTGGACGTCGCCTGGCTCAGGAGTCCCCACAGGAAGAGGACCGTCTCGGCCCCCTCGCGAAAGACGCCGGTAAAGGCGATCACGCCGATGATCCACAGGCGGTGGGTCGCTTGCGCCTCGTCGATCTTGCGCTGGACGTCGCCCTTCACGGCCCGGGCGTGCTGCTGCATCCAGTAGCCGTGCCAGGTGAGGACGATCACCGCGCTGAAAATCACGCCGAGACCGATCACGTCGGGGCCGAGGTCCAGCAGCGGTCCGGACAGCGCCGTGACGAGCACACCGAGGGCGACGCTGGCGACCACGCCGAGCAGGCCGCCCCGCGTGGCGTAGTGGTAGTGGCGTGCCGCGCCGATCTTGTGGAGGTACGTGTAGACGATGCCCAGGATGAGCGCGGCTTCAAAGCCCTCGCGGAGCGTGACGACGAAGGTGCCGCCCATGAGGCCTCGCGGTCACTCGGCGACGATGCGCCCGGTCGCCTGATGGTTGAAGTCGTCGATGAAGGCGTACGTCCCGGGCTTGAGCGCGCGAATCCGCACGTTGACGGTCTTCCCAGCCGGCACGACCTTTTCGACGCGGAGGTCCTTGCTCTCGAACTCCGCCGCCTTCGCCCCCTTGTTCGTGATGACGAGCACGAACGGGGCGTTGGCCTTGACCTTCACCTCGCTGGGCTGGAACTGGCTCTTGTCGATGCTCAGGGGGATTTCCGGAGGCGCGTCCGCTGCCGACGCCGCCGGGACGATCACGAGGAGCGAGGCGACGACACCGGCCACGAGGAGTAGGATCCGGCTGCGCATGCTTCCCTCCGCCCCGAAGCTTTAGGTACCCATCCTGCGTGAATTAGGATGACCTAATCCGAGGGGGCTGTCAACGGCCCCTCGCCACAGGCGGCGTGACGGGCCACGCGGGCCTTGCTACCATGGCGCCCGTCCGGCGGCGCAGCGCGGACGACGACGTCGGCACACCGGGAGGACGCTCATGGCGACCGTGATGCCCAAGACCGCCAACTGGTTCACGTACTTTCCCGAGGACTATCGCTGGTCGTCGGCCGTCGGCGGGATCCTCGGCAGCGCGCCCTACGGCGGGAGCGATATCGGTGAGGTCGATCGCGCCGCTCGCTCCCTGCGCAAGCACCTCGGTGACAACGCGGCGTGGTTCGAGGCGTGGCGCGCCGAGGGCGATCGCGTGGCCGAGCTGGCGCGCGCCGCCGAGCGGCAGCGCCGGCGGTTCACGGCCGCGGGCGCCTACCTGCGCGCGTGCAACTACTATCAGATGGCCGAGCGCTTCCGGACGCCGAAGGACCCGAAGGCCCTCGAGACCTATCGCGAGGGCGTCGAGTGCTTTCACCGCTTCGCCCGCCTCACCGACCGGCCGCGCATCGAGGTAGTCGAGGTGCCCTTCGCGGACGGCAGTCTCCCCAGCTACTTCGTGCACGCCGAAAACACCGATGTCGCCCGCCGGCCGTGCGTGGTCTTCTTCGACGGCGTCGTGCAGCGGATGCGCTGCGCGTTTCTCCTGACCCACGGCGCCGAGGACGAGCAGGTCCCCATGGCCGACGCGCAGGCCCTGTTCGACGCGGTCGGCTCTCGGGACAAGACCTTCCGCGTCTTCACGGCCGAGGAAGGAGGCGCCCAGCACTGCCAGCGCGACTACCTGACCCACGGAGCCTCGGTGATCTTCGACTGGCTCGCCGAGAAGCTCTGACGATATTTCCAGGGATGGCACGACGACGGAGGGAGTGGGAGGCCAGATGATCACGGCCACCGTGCGCTACAAGCTACCGCCGCACATCGACTACGCCTCCTGCCGAGCGCACTTTCACACCATCGCGCCCGGGTTCCGTCAGGTGAAGGGGTTGATCAGCAAGCACTTCATCTGGAGCGAGAGCGGCTGGGCGGGGGGTGTCTACCAGTGGGAGAGGCTCGAGGACGCCAAGAGCTTCTACGGCGGGTCGTGGCTCGACGGCATCGTCGAGCGATACGGCATGCACCCGCACATCGAGTTCTACGAGGTGTTCGCCCTGACCGACAACGCACGCGGCACCGTCGAGCTGTTCACGTCGTCGGGCCAGACCGTCGGGGTCAGCGCTTCGGCGTGACGGATGCCGGGCGAGCCGTGCAGAGGTCCCGTGTCCACCAACCCAGAGGCGATCCCGGAGGGCGAGCCATGGAAGTCATCGACCTGAAAGCGGCGCAGGAGTTCTCACCGCACCGCCACGTGCACAAGAGCCTGACCGCGACGCCGCGGAGCGACATCACGATCGCGTGCTGGGAGCCCGGCCAGACCTCGCCGATCCACTGCCACCCCGGCGCCGACGAGATCTACCACGTCATGGAAGGACGCGGGCTCTTCAGCGACGGGCGCACGGAGCGACGGCTCGGTCCCGGAGACACCGTGATCTTTCCCGCCGGCGAGGTGCACCAGGTCACGGCGCTGACGCGGATGGTCCTCTACCGCGTGCAGGCGGGCGCCGACCGCCACCCGGAATCCCTAGACACCTGGCCGGCTGGCCGCTGAAGCGCATCAGAGGCATCGAACAACGCCACGGGTTGCCGGAGCGACCCGCCCCTGGGGGGCCCACGGGTTGATACGGAGCGATCCGCCCCGGAGGGTCCACGGGTTGACGGAGCGAGACCCGCCCCGGGGGGTGCGGGGGGCCATGTCGGGGCCCCCCACGTCTAATAACGGTGGATTCCGGCGCCCGTCACGAAGTCGTAGAGGTTGGCGACGTTCAGCTTCATGACGTTCGGCGCCATGCCGTCCTGCCCGACGTCCATCGGGTACCGGTCCGTCATCGCCGTGAGCTCGGCTACGCACCGCTCCTTGGTCATCCCGCGCTCGACGCCCCGGCGACGGACGTAGTCCACCCATTCACGGATAAATGCGCCTTGCTCGTCCAGATAGCGCTTGTCGCACACCGGGCCGTGACCCGGGACGAACATGTCCTCACGCAGGCCGCGTAGCGATTCCAGCGCCTCGAGCCAGAGGTTCGGGTCGGCTTCCTGGAGCCAGGTGTGGACCTTGCAAAAGATGTTGTCGCTGGTGAAGACGACCCCCTCTTCTTCGACGATCACGGCCGCCTGGTAGGCGGTGTGGCCGGGCATGTGGACCAGGCGGAACGTGTGGTCGCCCACGTGGAGCTTCATCTCGCTCTGAAACGTGATGACGGGAGCGTTGGGCCGGTAGCCCTCCAGGAGCTTCGGCTCCTCAGGCCCGAACGAGGCCACGCGAGCGACGTGCGCCGCCAGGTCGGTTCCGAGGATCCGGGCCCTCACGCCTTCGTGAGCGACCACCGGAGCGTCGAAGAAGGCGTTGCCGGTCCAGTGGTCGCCGTGGGGCTCGGTGTTCAGTAGCGGAGCCGGCCGCGCCGCTCGACCTCCGCTTTGAGCCGCAGGGCGTCGCTGGGCTTGTGCGGACTGTCGATCATCACGATGCCGTCTGAGGTAGTGACGATCCCGTGGTTGGAGCCGCGTAGCTCGGTCTCGACGAACACGTTCTTGGTCAGCTGTTTCATGGCTTCATGGCTTCCCTCGTCTCGCGTGGTCGGGCGCATCCGACAGGCTATGTTATCGTCGGGCGCGCGGCAAGACGTCGGACCATGGCGGGAGCATGACGATGATTCAAGGAGGGACTCAAGCAATGTCGTACAAGCTACTGAGCTACCAGTCGGATCGGACTGCGCGCGCGGGCGTGCTTGTGGGCGACACCGTGTACGATGCGGCAAAGCTGACACACGCCGCCACCCATACGAGCGTGCTCGGTGTGCTCGAGGACTGGGGCCGAGCCAGCCGGCTCCTGGCTCAGGGTGCCAAGCACATCGCGTCTGGCAAGGGGCGCGCAAAGGGCGTGCCGCTCAAAAGTGCGCGGCTGCTGGCACCGGTGCTGTACCCGGGCAACATCTACTGCGCCGGCGCGAACTACACCGATCACATGGCCGAGATGGCGCGGGCCCAGGGCCAGCCACCCGGGCCGACAATGAAAGAGCTGGGGGAACAGCCCTGGCACTTCGTCAAGACTTCGAGGAGCTCGGTGGTGGGGCCCGGCGCTCGGGTCAAGCTGCCGGTCTACTCGCAGATGGTCGACTGGGAGGTCGAGCTCGCCGCCGTGATCGGCAAGGTCGCGAGAGACGTGCCGGTCGAGAAGGCGCTCGCGTACGTCGCCGGCTACACGATCGCCAACGATCTCTCGGCGCGGGACGTCATGAGGCGCGACAAGAATCCCGCGACCTCCCCGTTCCACTACGATTGGCTCGGCCAGAAGTGCTTCGACGGCTCCTGCCCGCTCGGGCCATGGATCGTGCCCGCCGGGGACGTCCGCGATCCTCAGAACCTCGGACTGAAGCTCTGGGTGAACGACACGCTGATGCAGGATTCCAACACGAGCAGGATGATCTTCGACACCGCCGAGCAGATCGCCATGCTGTCGTCGCGCGTGACGCTGCAACCGGGCGACCTCATCTTGACCGGGACCCCGGCCGGCGTGGGGATGCCGCGGCGGCTGTTCCTGAAGGCCGGGGACAGGGTGAAGTTGTGGATCGAGCGCATCGGCGAATTGAGCCACACGATGGCCGGCTGAGCCGATGAGCGAGACCGACCGGGAGCCCTACGTCGGCCGCCCGCTCAAGCGGACCGAAGATCCCAAGCTCATCACGGGCCGCGGGCAATACGTCGAGGACATCACGCTGCCCGCTCTCGCGCACCTCGCGTTTCTCCGGAGTCCGCACGCCCACGCCCGCGTGACCGCGCTCAGGACTGACGCGGCTCGGCAGGCGCCGGGCGTGGTCCGCGTCGCGACGGCGAAGGACCTCGGCTCGCTGCGGCCCCTTCCCTTTATGGCGACGCTGCCCGGGCTGAAGCAAGCACCGTGTCCGTACCTGGCCGACGCCGTCGTCGACTCGACCGGCGTGCCGGTGGCCGCGGTCGTCGCCGAGAGCGCGTCGCTGGCCCGCGACGCCACCGAGCTGATCGAGGTCGAGTACGAGCCTCTCGCGCCGATCGCCGATCCCGAGCGTGGGCTGGAGCCCGGCGCTCCCCTCGCCCACGCCGAGCTCGGGACGAACCAGGCCTTCAGCTGGCCGCTCAAGGGCGGCGACGTCGACGGGGCGTTCGGCAGGGCTGCCCACATCGTGAAGGTGCGCCTCGACCACAACCGGCTCGCCGGAGCGCCGATGGAGCCGCGGGGTGTCCTGGCGCGCTACGACGCCGGCAGCGACGAGCTCACGTTGTGGCTGACGACGCAGAACCCCTTCCTGTCGCGGGCCGACCTCGCGGTGGTGCTCGGCTTCCCGGAGCACAAGCTGCGCGTGATCGCGCCGGATGTCGGCGGTGGCTTCGGGGTGAAGGGCCCGCTCTACCGCGAGGAGATCGTCGCGGCAGCGCTCGCACGCGAGCTCGGCCGTCCCATCCGCTGGATGTCCACGCGCACGGAGGATCTGCTCACGACGATCCAGGCGCGGGCGGCTGTCTCTGAAGCCGAGGGGGCCGTGACCGCCGAGGGAGAAGTCATCGGGCTCAGGGCTCGGGCTGTCTTCGACCTCGGGGCCCATCTGCTGTCGCTGTCGCTCGTGCCGCCGATGTCCGCCTCGACCCACATCTTCGGACCCTATCGGATCCAGAACGCCGAGCTCCTGAGCATCGGGGTCTACACGAACACCGCGCCGACCGGGCCCTATCGAGGATCGGGGCGGCCCGTCGGCGTCTATCTCATCGAGCGCCTCATGGACGAGGCCGCCCGGGCCACCAACCTCGATCCCGTCGAGATCCGCCGACGCAACTTTGTTCCGCCCGAAGCGTTCCCCCACCGCACGCCGTTCGGCGTCGCCTACGACTCCGGGAACTACGCTCGCGCGCTCGATCGCGTCGTGGAGTTGGCGGACTATCAGGGATTGCGTCGAGAGCAGGCCGCGGTGCGCGAGCGCGGAGAGATCATGGGAATCGGCGTCGCGGCCTATGTCGAATCCACCAACGTGCTGGGGTGGGAGAGCGGCGTCGTGCGAGTGGAGCGGAGCGGTAAGGTCACCGCCGTCACGGGCTCGAGCCCGCACGGACAGGGACACGAGACGACCTTCGCCCAGATCATCGCCGACCAGCTCGGTGTCGCCCATGACGACGTAATCGTTCGCCACGGCGACACGCTGGGCGCGCCCCAGGCGATCGGCACGTTCGGCAGCCGCAGCGCCGGCCTCGGCGGAAGCGCGCTGGCTCAAGCCGCCGCGGAAGTCAGAGACAAGGGCCGTCGGCTCGCGGCCCGGCTTCTCGAGGCGAGCCCCCAGGATCTGCAGCTCGTGCGCGGGGGCTTTCAGGTGAAGGGCGTGCCCGAAAAGATCGTCGGGTGGGACCGGGTCGGTGAGTTCGCGCATCGCGGGATGGGCCTGCCGCCCCAGGAGACGCCGGGGCTCGAAGCGACGGTGTTCTTCCGCCAGGACCACCCGTCCTGGAGCTTCGGCGCCGGCATGGCCGTCGTTCGAGTGGCTCGGGATACCGGCCAGGTCCGTCTCGAGCGGTTCATCGCCGTCGACGATTGTGGCAACGCGATCAATCCACTGCTCGTCGAGGGACAGATCGTCGGCGGCTTCGCTCAGGGACTCGGTCAGACGCTCCTGGAGCGCATCGCGTACGGCGAGGACGGTCAGCTGCTCACGGGAAGCTTCATGGAGTACGCGATCCCGCGCGCCGACGACATGCCCGAGCTGGTCGTCGACCGCACCGTCACGCCGTCTCCCCTCAACCCGCTCGGAGTGAAAGGCGTGGGCGAGGGCAGCGCCTGCGTGGCGCCTCCCGCGATCGTGAACGCCGTCGTCGATGCGCTGTCGCCCTTCGGCGTCCGCCACGTCGACATCCCGCTCACGGCCGAGAAGATCTGGCGTGCGATCGCTACCGGGCGGGCGGAATGATGGGCAGGAGAACGTGCGACGGCCGCCCCGGACCGCAATGGATCGTGACCTTCTTGCCGAAGATCTCCGGCGGACGGTCGCGCGGATCGCTGTGCTGGAATGGCCCGACACCGGTGAAGACCGCGCCGAGCGTCCCCAGCCCCGTCGACGGCCCGCCGGGATACTCGTAGTCGCGTCCGCGCACGGTGAGGCCGATCCGGTAGCCCGCCGGCGCCACGATCGAGGTCGGCCAGATCTCGACGTCCAGCTCGTACACCTTCCCGGGGATGAGTGGCTGCTTCTCGTCGTGGGTGTGGTACGGGCGATACGGCAGCGTCAGCTTCGGGTCGAGCTTTCGATGCGAGGCCCGGAGCCATCCCTGAGCGATCGGCGTGTGCGGATCGAGCGCGCCCTGGAACACGACCTCTCGCATGTTCGGGGTCACTACGCGCACGATCAGAAAGAGGTCGGCGTCCGTCGTCTGGGACGACACGTAGAGCTTGGCCGCGATCGGGCCCGTGATCTCGATCTCCTTCGGCACGGGCGGCGTGAGGAAGGTGACGCCCTCGCCGAGCCCGTCGTAGGCCACGCCGCCCCGGCGGGCGATGGGTGTCCGGCTCAAGCTCTGGTCGGCCGGGCTCAGATAGAGCTTGGTCCAGCGCGTGCGCGCGAGCGGCCATTCCTTCTCGTGCCGCTCGACGAACTGCTCACCGGGGTGGCGGACCTGCAGCACGACCTTCGGCTGCTTCTTCCATCCCGTGTCTTCGCCCTTCAAGAAGTGGCCGAAGAACTTCTTCTGAAGGGCCACACCGTAGTCCGTGTAGAAGTGAGTCCAGTGCTCGATGCCGTGCACCTCGAGCCACTTCTGCTTCGACGCCGCGCGCACGAATCCCTCGAAGTTGCCCCGGGGATGCAGGCCCTGCCCGCCCCAGTTGGCCGCCGAGAAGAGCGGCACCGTGACCCGCGACCAGTCGGGCATGCGCGAGCGCCAGTACTCGTCGCTGGCGAGCGGATTCTTCCAGCAGTCCTCGTAGAAATCGCGGCGGTTGCCGCCGAGCTCCTCCTCGGTCAAGGTCGGCAGCCCGGAGACCCAGTCGCCGTTCATCCGGCTCCGGAACCCCTTGGTGCCGCGACCGTGCTGGACCCGGATGACCTGCGAGGGGAACCACGCCTTCCCGAACGTACAGAGGATGCCGCCGTGGTGACTGAGATCACGGTAGTGGTCGGCCGCGCCCTCCCAGATGCAGATGGCGGCCAGGTGCGGTGGCTGGAGTGCGGCGACCTGCCACTGGTTCATCGCGTAGTAGGAGATGCCGTTGAGCCCGATCTTGCCGGAGCTCCAGGGTTGCGCGGCCGCCCACTCGATGCAATGAGAGAGGTCCTGCGCCTCGCGGGCTGACCAGATGTCGAGATGACCCGGCGAGCGCCCGGCGCCGCGCGAGTCCACGCGGACACAGGCGTAGCCGTCCGGCACCCACTTCTCGGGGTCGACCACTTCCCAGTTCTGGTACTTGTTCGTGGAGCCGGCGGCGACGTCCGGATGCTCGGCGGTCATCCGGCGCCACTGATCGGTGTAGAGGTCTTCGAAGTGGAGCCACTTGCCGTAGGGACCGTAGGTCAGGATGACCGGGCACTTGCCCGCCGGGATGGGACGAAAGACGTCGGCGCGCAGGACGAGGCCGTCGTCCATGCGGATGGGAACGTCCCAGTCGATGCGCATCCCGTCGCGAATCTCACTGGTGAAGTCGGTCATGGGCGAGAAGTCGGCTGGGCGGCACCCGCCACCAGCACCGCGCGCCCGGTCTGGGCCGACTCGACGATCGCCTCCAGCACGGCGATGTTCGCCGTCGCCTCCTCACCGCCGACCTCCGGCTTCTTTCCGTCTCTCACGCAGCACGCGAGCTCGGCCAGCTCTTCGACCAGCGGGTCGACCGCCGTCAGCGGCACCGCCGTCAGCTCGGGCTGGCCACGCCGCGCCAGGAACAGACGCGCACCGTCCGCTTCGCTCCACGCCTGGGCTTCGGTGCCGTGCAGCGTGATGACCGCCGTGCGGTTCGCGTGCACCCACGACGTGCCGAGATAGCCGAGGCTGCCCGAGGCGAATTCGAAGAGGATGGAGGTCGCGTCGTCGATCTCCACGCCCGTGAGCGCCACTCGTCGCACGAAGGCCGTCACGCGGGCGATGGGGCCGAGAAGATACTGGTAGGTGTCGACGTGGTGAATCCCGAGATTGGTCATGGGTCCGCCCGGCGTCTCGGCGCGGACCGTGCGCCACATACCCGGCTTGAGCGTGAAGCCGATGTCAGCCGAGAAGTTGCCCTCGATCTGAGCGGCGCGCCCCAAGGTCCCGTCGTCGAGGAGCCGCTTGAGCGCGCGGCTGGCCGCCTGGCGTCGACGCTGGTGACCGACGGCGAGGACGACACGGGCCCGGCGGCATGCCTCCGTGGCGCGCCGCGCCTCGGCGAGCGTCAGGGTGAACGGCTTGTCGACGAACACGTGCTTTCCGGCCTCGGCCGCGGCGACTACCTGCTCGGCGTGCAGCGAGTGCGGTGTCGTGATGAGCACGCCCTCCACTTCGGGATCGGCCAGGACCGCCTCGAAGCTCGGCAGAGCCCGACACCCGTAGGTCTTGGCGAAGGCCGCACGGCTGTCGGCCGAGCGACTGGTACAAGCCGCGATGGCGAGCCCGGTCCCGCGCCCCGCCGCGTCGGCCAGCACGCGTCCCCAGCCGCCGACGCCGACCGCCGCCACTCGTACCGGTGTCACGGTGCCTCCCGCTCAGCGCGCCATGGGGACGCGAGGAGTCGTGGTCTCATCCTCGTCCTTGACGGCCGCCGCCGAGATCGAGGACGAAGTCGAACGTTCCCGTCTTGCCGTCGGACGCGTCCTTCACCTTCAGGACCAGATCGCGATTGAAGATGGGATCTCGGGCGTTGCCGGCCTCGCCGGGAAAGTAGAGCTGGGTCGTGAGCACCGGCCGGTTGGGCGCCTGCACCTTCAAGTGGAAATGGCGCGTCCGCCCGACGTAGATCCCCGGCACGATCGTCTCGAGGCGATAGCGTCCCTGGTCGTCGGTGAACTGATGGCCGCGGAGCCGGTAGCCGGCGTTGTCGTAGGTACCGCGGTCGTCGGCGTGCCAGACGTCGATCAACGCGCGTGGGACTGGCTGGCAGCTCGTGGACAGGACCACGCCCGTCACCACGATCTTCGCCCCACCGATCCCGGGCTCGAGGAGCGACGAGCGCAGCGGCGAGTCAGGCTTGAAGTAGGGCCCCTCGGTCTGCCGGGCCGTCGGCTGAGGCTCGTCGGCGCAGCTCGGCGTCGGCCGGAGCGGCTGCGTCTGGGCGACCGCTGCCCGGGCCGCCGCCACGAGCGCGGTCGACATCACGGCGGCGGCGCTCAGGAACTGGCGACGCGAGGTCGGCGCGGGCCTAAAACATGCCATTGGAGTGGGCCGCGGTTTTCCTCATGGGTTCTCCCCTCCTGCGTCGGTTTCCGACACCTACCCTAGAGACTGGCTCTGTCCTCTGTCAATCCACGACCGCGGCGTCAAAACCGGCTGGCCTCCACCCCGGGGGTCGCGTTACGATCACGGCCAGTGAGAATGGAGGCACCGGGATGAACATCTTCAAGGCCCTGGCGGTCAAGGACGTCGACGAGGCGACCAAGGCGATTCCCCTGATCGACGCCGGACCCGCGTTTCGCGCGGAGACGGGGGCGCTCGAGGCCGTGGCGCAGCAGGTCCGACGCGCCTGCGAGACCGTCGGGTTCTTCTACCTGGCCGGCCACGGGGTGCCGCAAGCGCTGATCGACGCCGCGTTCGCGGCGTCGCGCGAGTTTCACGCGATGCCGCTCCCCGCCAAGCGCTCGCTCAAGATCAACGAGAACAACATCGGCTACCTTGCGGTGAACGAGAGCATGCAGCGGCACTCGACCGTCCACAAGGCGACTCGGCCGAACTTCAACGAGAGCTTCTTCATCAGCCACGACCGGCCCGCCGATCACCCGGACGTCGTCGCCGGCACGCCGCTCCGGGGTCGAAACCAGTGGCCCGACGGCCACGCGAAGATGCGGGCCACCATGGTCGCGTACTTCAAGACGCTCGAGGCGCTCGGCCAGCGCCTGCTCCCGGTGCTCGCGCGCGCTCTCGGCATGCCGACGGATCACTTCGCCCCGTTCTTCCGGAACGAGGCGCACATCAACCTGCGCTTTCTGCACTACCCGTCCCAGGAGACGGACGACGACGAGCAGTTCGGGCAGGGCCCTCACACGGACAACTCCTTCATCACCATGCTCGCGCGGGAGGATGTGCCGGGCCTCGCCGTCCGCCTCCCGAGCGGCGAGTGGATGGCGCCACCGGTGATCCCCGGGACCCTTCTCGTGAATCTCGGCAACATCATGAAGCGGTGGTCGAACGACCGGTTCCTCTCGACGCCGCACGGCGTGCTGAACGAGTCGGGGACCGACCGGTACTCGATCGCGTTCTTCTACAGCCCGAACGTCGAGGCAATCATCGAGTGCTTGCCGACCTGTGCCGACGCCACGAGTCCGGCCCGCTATCCTCGTGCCGTCTACGGCGACCTGGTGCTGGAGTTCTACAACGCCAACTACTTCCACCGGAAGGACTATGCGGGCGCCGAGAACGCGTCGGAACGCGCTGCGAGCGCGTCGGAGCGCGCCGAGACCGCCGCCGGAAGCTGACGGCTGCCGCTCACCGGGCGGCCGTCGACCACTGGTCGATCTGGATGCGTCCGACCAGCGAGTGCTTGCCGCCACCTTCGGGCTTGAAGACCGACGCCTCACCTTCCTTGATCTCGAACCAGTCTTTGCCGAATGCGTCGAGGATGTTCGGCTTGTGCGTGATGATCAAGGTGTTCGTGCCGGGGTCCGGCGTGGCCGCGACCATCTGGCGCAGCGCTTGCGTCCGGCGGGTGTTCTCGTTGGGGCTCACGACCTGCCCGCCCTCGGTCACGTCGAGCGTCGCCTGGGGCTCCTTGCCGCTGATCAGGCGAGCCGTCTCGACCGCGCGGTAGAACCGGCTCGAGTACGACTTGCCGATCGGGACGCCGGCCCGGCGGAACGCGTCGCCGACCGCCTTCGCGTCGGCACGGCCCTTGTCGTTCAGCTGGCGCTGCTTGGCCACGTTATCGAGATTCAAAGGATCGGTGTCGGCCTGGTCGGGATGCGTGGCGCCGTGGCGGAACACGATGACGTAGCCGCCGGCGCGCAGCGCCCGCAGCACGTCCTCGAGCGCGGTGGGCGTCTGCCCCCAGGCGGTTCCGACGAGCAGCCCCACCAGCACAAGGCTCAGCGCGCGCAGTCCGTTCGTCATGGGGTGTTCTCCTTCGCGGAGCGAAGCGCTACTCGTCGTCGTGCTTGATCTGCTGCGCCAGGTAGTTGCCTTCACCGGTCTGCGCGATCAACGTCACCTGGGCCTCGATCCAGTTGGCGTGCTTCTCCTCGGCCTCGAGGATGTCCTCGAGGAGGTCGCGGGTCCCGTTGTCGCCGAGCCCCCGGGCGACCTCGATCCCCGCGTTCAAGGCTCGGATCGCGGACCGCTCGACCTCGAGGTCGAGCCGCAGCTGCTCCGGTACCGTCTCGCCGACGTTCACCTTGCCGAGCCGCTGCACGTTCGGCACGCCTTCGAGGTAGAGGATCCGCTCGATGAGCTTGTCGGCGTGACGCATCTCGCCCAGCGATTCCTCGCGGAGTTTCTTCCACAGACGCTCGTAGCCCCAGTTCTCACACATCCGACCGTGAATGAAATACTGGTTGATCGCGGTGAGCTCGGCCGTGAGGATGTCGTTCAGGAGGGTGATGACCTGCTCGTGGCCGCGCATGAAGGTCCTCCAATGGCGAGGTGGGGTCGCAGTGCGCGGCCACTATAGCTCGCGTCGCGGGCCTCATCAAGCAGCGCATCCAGGATCGACGCGCAGCTCCCGCAGTCGGCGCCCGCGCCGCAGGTCGCGGCCAGCCGCTCGCGCGTGTCGCCGCCGCGCTCGATCATCGCCAGAATCGCGTGGTCCGCGAGGCCTCGACAGAGACAAACGATCATGTCGCCGCTCTCTCCTCTCGCGCGCTCCGACGCGGGCCTAGCGGTACCCGGCGCGATCGGCGAGCCGCGTCGCGGCCGCCTGGAACTCGCCGGCGGAGGCGATGTCGATGTCGTCCTGCTTGAACTTGCCCCATTTCGCCACCAGCGCCGAGCGTCACGCGGACGGCCGGACGGCGAACTCTGCTCTGTCGCATTGGGGCTCCTCTTCGATCGGCCCCATGAGGATAGCAAATCTTAAAAAGGTATGTCCACGATATTTCCTGAATTAGGTCACCCTAATAACAGTCTGATCGCGCCTGATTTTGCGCGCGGGCAGGGTCCACGTATAGTCGCGCCATGCGGGACTCCGCCGGGTGGACGGACGGCGTCGAGCTCCAGCCGCTCGCGTTGGGGGAAGCGGACGGAGATGTGTGTCTGCTCGACGTGACACGATTGGAGAACACGGAAGGGGCGGCGTCCCGCTTCCTGACGCCCGTCGAGCTCGCGGAATACGCGGAGCTGCGTCATCCGCTGCGCCGTCGGGAGTGGCTGGGCGCCCGGATCTGTCTCAAGACCATGCTGCTACGGTGTCGTCGAGTCGGCGACCCGCTGGAGTGCGCGATCGTCAAGGACCTGCGGGGGCGGCCCCGGCTCTTCTCCTGCGCTCCGGCGTCGACCGCGAGCGAGCTGTACGACTGCTCGCTCTCTCACAAGGGACGTTTCGCCGGTGCCTGCGTCGCGCGGGCGACCGGCACGATGGTCGGGTTCGACATCGAGGCCGTGTCGCCGCGCCTCCTGACGATGTCCGGGGCATTCGCCAACGACCGCGACGTCCTGATCTCCGCGCAGCCGACCGAGGAGCGCCTGGCGATTCTCTGGGCGTTGAAGGAGGCGTGCGCGAAGGCGGTGGGCAGCGGCCTCGGCATGGCGCTCCGGGACGTGATCTGCCAGGAGACGGGCCCCGGCCGCCACCGAGTCGTGACCGCCGACGGGCTCGAGTTCCGAGCGCGGCACATCGTGCACGATGGGTATGTCGTCGCGTTGTGCGTCAGAGAGAATCGGCCCGCAGGAGCGTGAGCGCGGTCACCGGCCGGCGGGCCCCCTGCGTCAGGCCCGTCGTCCGCCCGTCATCATCCGGAGGAACGCGGGCGACAGCCGCGGGTCGAGCGTGTCGCGGATACCGTCGCCCAGCAGGTTGAAAGCGAGCACGGTGACGGTGATGGCCAGGCCCGGGAAGAAGGCCAGCCACCACGGGGGCACGAGCGCGGTGATCGAGTCGGCCAGCATGTTGCCCCAGGTCGGCGTGGGCGGCGGGACGCCGACGCCCAGGAAGCCGAGCGCGGCCTCGATGACGATCGCGACGCCCAGGTGGGTCGTGGCGAGCACGAGGTAGGGCGCGACGCACTGGGGCAGGACGTGGAAGGTCATGACCCGCAACGCGGAGGCCCCGCTCGCCCTCCCCGCCTCGACGTAGGGCATCTCGCGCACCGACAGGGCTACCGAGCGGATGACGCGCCCGCCGAACGGGATGCGCGTGATGGCGATCGCGAAGATCACGGCGGACAACCCGGTGCCGATCGCCATGGAGATGGCCATGGCGAGGATCAGGTCGGGGAACGACTGGAGGATCTCCATGATACGCTGACTCACGAGGTCGAAGCGCCCACGCAAGTAGCCGCACGCGACGCCCCAGAGCGAGCCCACCGTCGTACCCAAGATCACGGCGGAGAACGCCACGAACAGCGAGGTGCGAGCGCCGTAGATCACGCGGCTCAGGGTGTCGCGGCCGACCTGGTCCGTGCCCAGGAGACTCTGAGCGTCGGGCGGTTTGTTCATGCGCCGGAAGTCCGCCTTGAGGGGATCGCGCGGCGCGAGCAACGGGGCCGCGACCGCGACGATGATGATCAGGACGCCGACGAAGCCGCCGATCGCGGACAGCGTGTTGCGGCGGGCGAAGCGGACCAGCTCGACGACCGCGGCTCCCGCCATAGACTCGCCTCGGCCGCCCGCCACCTGCGGCGCCGGCCGTCCTGCGGCTCGCACGACCATCAGCCGTACCGGATGCGCGGGTCGAGCCACGCGTAGCTGAGGTCGACGAACACGTTGACGACGACGAAGATCACGGCGTAGAGGAGCACGAGGTTCTGCACCACGATGATGTCGCGCTCGATCACGGCGATGACGAGCGCACGCCCGAGGCCCGGTACGCCGAACGCCTGCTCGACCGCCACCGAGCCACCCAGTACGAAGCCGAGCAGCACCCCGGAGATGGTGATGACCGGCAGGAGCGCGTTGGGCAGAGCGTGCCGGAGCACGACCAGCCCTTCACGAAGCCCCTTCGCCCGCGCCGTCCGCACGAAGTCCTCGCTGATGACCTCCAGGAGACACGAGCGCGCCATGCGCGCGATGTAGGCCCCCTGCGCCAGTCCCAGGACGATGCCGGGACCGATGACGATCTGTAAGTTCTGCCACGGGTTTTGCCAGAAGTGGACGATGACGATGGGCGCCTTATAGCCGAACCAGAAGAGCAGCGCGAGGACGATGAGCATGCCGAGCCAGAAGCCCGGGATGGCGATGAACAGCACCGACAACGCGCGGGCGACGCCGTCGGACAGGCTGTTCGGCTTGAACGCGCTCAGGATTCCCACCGGAAGGCCGACCAGCCAGGAGACGATGAGGGCCAGCACGCCGATCTCGGCGCTGATCGGCCCGCGATGCGCGATGAGTTCGGCCACGGTGTCGCCCCGGAAGAACGACTTGCCGAGGCGGCCGGCTCCGATGTCGCCGAGCCAGCGAACATACTGCACCGGCAGCGGGTCGCTGAGCCCGAGGTCGGCCATGATGCGCACGCGGTCCGCCGGCCTCATCTGCGCGTGGCCCTCGACACCGAGGATGGCCACGAGCGGATCCCCCGGCAGGATCCGAAGGATCACGAAGACGCTGAGCGAGACGCCGAGCAGCGTGACGGCGGCGTACACCGCCCGGCGCGCCAGATACTTCCGCACGCGCTACGCCAAGATCCGAACGTCTGGGGGTGTGGGGGGCCCTTCGAGGCCCCCCACGTCAATCACGCGAGCCAGACCTGATCCCATCGAACGACGTCGTAAATCCCGAAGTATGTGGACGGATTTTGCCCGTGGACCTTGTTGTTCCAGGCGTCGTAGATCTGCTCGTAGGACACCGGGATGAGCGGCGGGTCCTGCTCGAGGATGTCCTCCGCCTTGCGGACCATCGCCTTGCGTCTGGTGTCGTCCAGCTCGCGTTCGATCTGATTGGCGAGGTCGTGGAAGCCGGGGTTCGTCCAGTACGAGTAGTTCTGAGGGCCGTCCTTGCCGTACCAGGCGCTGAAGTAGTCGGACGGATCCATCAGCGAGGAGACGATGGCGCTGATGCCCAGATCGAAGTTGCCGCCGCCGACTTCGTCGAACCACTGCGAGATCTGCACGACTCTCAGATTGCACTCGATGTTGATGTGTTCCTTGAGCATGGCCTGGATGGCGACCGCCCAGAGCTTGAATGTATTGGCGTCGCGCACCACGAAATCGAGCCCTTTGATGCCCTGGCCGTAGCCCGCCTCCTTCATGAGCCGGCGTGCCTCCTGCACAGCGGGCTTGATGTCCTTCTGATATCCCAGCTTCTTCTCCAGCTCGGCGCGGGGTGTGGACATTTCGTGGAACGGATAGACGAAGCCGCCCACCTGCATCGGCGCGGTGTCCTTTACGACCTCGACCAGGGTATGCCGATCCATCGCGAGGTGCATCGCTCGCCGCACTCGGACGTCAGCGAGCGGCTTTTTCTTCATGTTCATCCAGACGGCCTGGATCACGCTTTGATTGAAGGCCGCCGCCGTCACTCCTTGCATCTCCTTGGCTTTTCGCCAGGACACCGGGTCCAAGAGGCGGGCGTAGTCGAGCTTCCCTGAGAGGAAGGCCGAACCCAGCTCCGCCGAGAACGGCATCATGTGGTAGACCTCGAGCCGATCGACCAGCGGCAGCCCCTTATTCCAGTAGTCCGGATTCCGCTCCATGATCCAGACTTCCTTGTCCTTCCGCGAGACATGCTTGAAGGGTCCGGTCCCCGGGTAGGCCATGACCTGGCGGAGATTGCCCTGGTTCTCGTCGAGAGTCTTCTTCCGCACGATGATGTTCCAACCGCTCGAGAATGCGCCCAGCATGAACGCCTTCGGGCGCGCCTCGGTGAGCCGGAACTCGATCTTGTGCGGGTCGACCACCACGATGTCGCCCACGGTGGCGAACAGCGGCGTGCGCGGGATCACCACGCCCTTTGGCGGCCGCGCGATGCGCTCGTAGGTCGCCTTGACGTCCTCCGCGGTGAAATCGGCGCCGTCGTGGAACTTCACCCCCTTGCGCAGGTGGAAAGTGTACTTCTTGCCGTCGGGGGAGATCTCCCACTTCCAGGCGAGGTCGGGAATGATCGTCTGTCCGTCCTTCGGGCTACGCCGCAGCAGCGTGTCGTACATCGGGCTCTGGGCCCCAATGTTGGCGACCGTGCCGGATTGATGCACGTCGAAGTGAGCGGGGGCCGTGTGGACTCCGTAACGAAGGGTGCCGCCGCGCTTGGCCGCGGGATCGGGCCTCAGGGTGGCGTCCTGCGCGGCGGCGGAGCCGGGTGCCGGCAATCGCGAAGCAATGACCGCGCTCGCACCACCAGCGCCCACCCGCTTGAGGAAAGTCCGCCGATCGACGCTGGCCGGACGCTTCGGATCGCTCGTGTGATCGCTCATGCTCGCCTCCTGTCGGTCAGCCCTCGCCTGCGACACGCCTCGGGGACGTCGAGACCCCGGGACCATAGCAGAAGTCCCCGAAAAGTGCCATCACGCGCCGCGCGGTCAGCGAGGATTCTCGCTGAAATGGCCCGGACTCAGCACGCGCCCGCGAGCTCGGCGCGCACCAGACGCGCGCCCGCCACCAGCGCCTCGAGCTTGGCGACGGCGCGATCGCGCGGCAGATACTTCATGCCGCAGTCCGGCGCCGGGATGAGGCGCTCGGGCGGCACATGGGCGAGCGCCGCGCGGATGCGGCCGGCCACGACGTCCGGCGTCTCGACGCTCGAGTCGCCCAGATCGAGAACGCCGAGGACGATGGTCTTCGACGGCAGCGCCCGGAGGATGGCGCCGTCGAGCCGCGGCTGAGCGGCCTCGATCGAGACGTGGGTCGCCCGGCATCGCTCGAGCTCGGGCAGATACGAATAGCCGCTGGGCTTCTCGCGCACGGTATGCGCGTAGCCGAAGCAGAGGTGCACGACGGTCGGCCCGCCGATGCCGTCGAGCGCACGATCGATCGCCGCCACCCCGTACTCGCGCGCCAGGTCCGGCCAAGCCTGGAGGTACGGCTCGTCGAGCTGCACGAAGTCGGCGCCGGCGGCCTTGAGATCGCGCAGCTCCTCGTTGACGACGGCGGCATACGCCAGCGCCAGGCTCGGCGCGTCCGGGTAGTACTCGTTCTGGGTCAGCGCGCTCAGCGTGAACGGGCCGGGCACGGTGATCTTGATCGGGCGATCCGTCTCGGCTCGCAAGAACGTGGTGTGGCGCGCGAGCACCGACTTGGGGCGCGTGATGGGCCCGACAGCGCGCGGCACCGGGGTCGGGCGTCCGACGCGGCTCATCGCCGTTCCCGGTCGTAGGACATCGAGGCCGGTCAGGGACGGCGCCAGCCAGCTGAAGTAGCTCTCGCGGCGGACCTCGCCGTCGCTGACGATGTCGACACCCGCCCGTTCCATGTCTCGCACCGCCAGCCGAGCTGCATCGTCGTGCGCCAGCTCGCGGAGCTCTTCGGCGACCCGCCAGAGGTTGGGACGCGGGACACGCGGCACGCCCCCGGAGAGCAGCGCCGCCCGGTCGATGAGCCACTCCGGTTGTGGAAAGCTGCCGACCACGGTCGTGGGCAGCAGCGGAAGCGCGTCTCTCTGCGTCACCCCCGTCCGATGTCCTCGGCCCGATCGTGCCGCAGCGGCGCCCGCCGGTCAATCGGGAATCCCCTTGACCAGGCTCCCGAGCCGGGGCAGAGTGCTGGCCACCTTTCGATCGTCCCATCCCGGCCCGAGGCGGCACGCAGTGCGCGCCGCAGGCCGTCGCGGGGCTGGGGCCCCGTCGGCCGAGGCGATAACCAGGAGGTGCAGCATGCGACCAGGGATCCGGAGTGTCCTCGCGGTTCTCGTCGCCAGTGTCCTGATCGGCGTCGTGCTGGGGCCGGACCATGCGGGCGCCCAGCCGAAGCCGATCAAGATCGGCGAGATCAATTCCTACAGCGGTGTCGCCACCGTCTATACGTTTCCATACAAGGAAGGCCTGGCGCTGGCGACCAAGGAGATCAACGACGCCGGCGGTGTCCTCGGCCGGCCGCTCGAGTTCATCCACCGGGACGATAAGCTGAAGCCGGACGAGGCCGTGAAAGCGGCTCGCGAGCTCGTGCTGCAGGACAAGGTCGACTACCTGGCCGGCTGTATCAGCAGCTCGGTCGGCCTGGCGATCTCCGCGTACGCGAAGGACGCCAAGGTCCTCTATTTCGCCACGCACTGCCAGACCTCGCGGCTCACCTGGGACGACGGCCACCGGTACATCGCGCACACCACCAACAACGTGAACCAGTACGTACGCGTGGCCGCGAAGAAGGCGTCGACACTCCCGATCAAGAAGTGGGCGAACATCTCGCCGGACTACGAGTACGGCCACAACATGTGGGAGGAATTCTCCACGTACCTCAAGAAGCTCAAGCCGGACGTGGAGTTCGTCCAGCTGAACTGGCCGAAGCTCGGCGAGACCGACCACAGCTCGTACATCACGGCGCTGCTGCAGTCGGGCGCCGAGGGGCTGTTCAGCTCGGTCTGGGGCGCCCAGTCGATCGCCTTCGTGAAGCAGGCGCGCCCGTTCGGGCTCTTCGACAAGATGCGCTACGTCGCGCCCTCGGTGGGCAACCCGGACGAGCTCGACCCGCTCGGCAAGGAGGCGCCGGTCGGCGCGATCGCCACGCCGTTCGCGTGGTACGACCCCGGGCTCCACAAGCTCCATCCCAAGCTCGCCGCGTGGACGAAGAAGTACACGGAATGGGCGACGGCGAAGGGCCTCAAGGATCCCCAGCCCAAGCTCGGCGCCTCCTGGGGCTACGCGAGCGCCTACATCATCGCGGAGGCGATCAAGCGAGCGAAGAGCACCGACACGGAGAAGGTCATCGGTGCGTTGAGCGAGGGATTCGAGATGGACTTCCCGTGGGGCAAGGTCATCATGCGGGGCTGCGACCAGCAGGCGCTACCGCCCCAGTGGATCGGCGTCGTGAAGCTCGACGCGCAGGGCAAGCCGATCGCCGCCGATGTCGAGGAGTTCCAGGGCAAGGACGTCGCGCGGAGCTGTGACGAGGTGAAGGAGCTCCGGGCGGCCACGGCGGCCAAGCAGAAGAAGTAGCGGAGTGTGGACCTCCTGACCAGCCTGTTTCCCTGGATCACCAACGGCCCGCTCATCGTCGTCCAGGTGATGAGCGGGCTGTCGGTGGCGATGTTCCTCTTCCTCGTCTCGGTGGGGATGTCGCTGATCTTCGGCGTGACGCGCATCGTGAACCTGGCGCACGGCAGCTTCTACATGGTCGGCGCCTATCTGCTGGTCACGCTGGTAGAGACGCTGCCCCAGCATCCGCTGATGTTCTGGGTCGCGCTCGGCCTGGCGCCGATCGGCGTCGGCCTCCTCGGCGGCGTCATCGAGGTCACGCTCCTGCGACGCATCTACCATCGGGAGCCGCTCCTGCAGCTGACCCTCACCTTCGGCCTGATCCTCGTCATCGGGACCGCCGTGCTGCTCGTGTGGGGGCCCGACAACAAGAGCGTTGCGCGCCCGGACGCGCTGGCGGGCTCGGTACGGATCTTCGGGCAGCCGTTCCCGTCCTACTACCTCGTCGTGCTCGCACTGGCGCCGGCGGTCGCGGTCGCGCTGTGGATCATCTTCTACCGGACGCGCTGGGGCATGCTGATCCGCGCGGCGACCGTCGACCGGGAGATGCTCGGGGCCCTGGGCGTCGACGTCGCCACGCTGTACACCCAGGTCTTCGTGTTCGGGAGCTGGCTGGCCGGGTTCGCCGGCGCGCTCTCGGCGCCGACCGTGGCGGTGGCGCTCGGCATGGACGGCGACGTGCTCACGACCGCGTTCGTGGTCGTGGTCATCGGCGGGCTCGGCAGCTTCGCCGGGAGCTTCATCAGCGCCCTGCTGGTCGGCGAGCTGCAATCGTTCGGGATCCTCGTGTTCCCGGCGGTGTCCATCGTGCTCCTCTTCGCGATCATGGCCGTGGTCCTCATCGTCCGCCCGTGGGGTCTCCTCGGACGGCCGGAGGAATGACCACCGTGCGCGCGGTCGGCTGGCTCGTCGTCCTCGCCGGGCTGCTGGTCCTGCCGCTCGTGCTGCCGAGCTTCCTCGTGGTGGTGATGACCGAGATCGCGATCGTCGGCCTGTTCGCGACGGCATTCAACCTCCTCATGGGCTTCGGGGGCATGGTCTCGTTCGGGCACGCCGCCTACTTCGCCCTCGGCGCCTACGCGGCCGCGCTCCTCGTGAAGCAGGCAGCATGGCCGATGGTGCTCGGCCTCGCCGTCGCCCCGTTCGCGGCGGCCGCCGGCGCCTTGTTCTTCGGCTTTTTCATCGTGCGACTCACCCACACCTACTTCGCCATGCTCTCGCTGGCCTTCGCCCAGATCGTCTTCACGGTGGTCTTCAAGTGGAAGGCGCTCACCGGCGGTGACGACGGCATCCTCAACGTCTGGCCACCCGAAGCGCTGAAGTCACCGCGTGCCTACTGCTACTTCACGTTCGCCGTGGCCGGGCTGGCGATCCTCGCGCTCCACGCGATCGTCGATTCGCCGTTCGGCATGGCACTCCGCGCAATCCGCGAGAATCCCCGTCGCGCCCGTTTCATCGGGGTGAACGTGCGTCGTCACCAGCTCTTCGCGTTCGTCCTGTCCGGCTTCTTCTCGGGTCTGGCCGGCGGGCTCTTCGCCTTCTTCAACGGCAGCGTCTTCCCCGACTTCGCGTATCTGAACAAGTCCTTCGAGCCCCTGGTGGTGGCGCTCCTCGGCGGGATCCAGTCATTCTTCGGTCCGCTGGCCGGGGCGCTGGGCTTCAAGATCCTCGAGACGGTCATCGCGCGCCAGTGGCCCGTGTACTGGCCGCTCTTTCTCGGGACGGCGGTGGTCGTCGTCGTGATCGCTCTACCGCAGGGGTTCGTGGGGCTTCTCCAGAGGCGAGCGTGGCGGACCCCGACGGCGCGCTAGTCCTCCAGACCGTCGGCCTGCGCAAGCATTTCGGCGGCGTCCAGGCCGTGGGCGGCGTGGACCTGGCCGTCCCCGAGGGCGACCTGCGCGCGATCATCGGCCCCAACGGCGCCGGCAAGACGACGCTCTTCAACCTGATCACCGGCGATCTCGCTCACGACTCCGGGCAGATCTTTTTTCGAGGCGAGGACGTCAGCGGCCTGGCGCCCCAGGACCTCTGCCGCCGGGGGCTCGCCCGCACGTTTCAGGTCACCAGCATATTCCGCCGCCTCTCCACGCTCGAGAATGTCCAGACGGCGCTCTTGACGCATCACCGGCGTCATCATGACTTCTTCCGCCCGGCGCGGCGCCTCTACCGCGAGGAGGCGATGATGCTGCTGGATCGGGTCGGCCTCGTCGGGCAGGCGGCCAAGCCAAGCGGGATCCTGGCGCACGGTGATCAGCGCCGGCTCGAGCTGGCGCTGGCGCTCGCGAGCCAGCCGCAGCTGCTGATGCTCGACGAGCCCACGGCCGGGATGGCGCCGCGCGAGCGCCACGAGATCATGGCGCTGGCGGCCTCCATCGCGACCGACGCGAAGCTCACGATCGTCTTCACCGAGCACGACATGGACGTCGTCTTCGCCGTCGCGCGCCGCATCTCCGTCCTGCACCAGGGCGAGGTGATCGCGGACGGCACGCCGCTCGAGGTCCGGGGCGATCCCGAGGTCCAGCGCGTGTACCTCGGTCAGCGGTTCAGGGCCAGACGCTGATGCCGCTTCTCGAGGTGCGCGGCGTCGACGCGTACTACGGCGACAGCCACATCCTCTTCGATCTCGCGCTCGACGTCGCCGAGGGTGAGGTCGTGTGTCTGCTCGGCCGCAACGGCGCCGGCAAGACGACGACGCTCAAGAGCATCATCGGCCTGGTGCCCCCGCGCGCGGGCTGCATCACGCTGCGAGGCCGCGACCTGGCCGGGCTCCCGCCGTTCCGCGTCGCGCGTCTCGGGATCGGCTACGTGCCGGAGGAGCGGCGGATCTTCGGCAACCTGACCATCCGCGAGAATCTGGAGGTGGCGCGGCGCACGTGGGGAAACGGCGCCGGCCAGCCGTGGACCGCCGACCGCGTCTTCGAGCTGTTCCCGCACCTGGCCACGCTCCGCGATCGGCCCGCCGGACGGCTCTCCGGCGGCGAGCAGCAGATGCTCACGATCGCGCGCACGCTCATGGGGAGCCCATCGGTGCTGCTCCTCGACGAGCCCTCGGAGGGGCTGGCGCCCCTCGTCGTCGAGATGCTGGCCGCTCAGCTCGCCCGGCTCAAGGGCACGGGGCTGACGATGCTCGTCGCCGAGCAGAACGTCCACTTCGTGAGCGAGCTGGGCGACCGGGTGTACGTCCTCGAGAAGGGTACGGTGCGCTACCAGGGCACGATGCCGGAGTTCGTCGCGAACGAGGACGTGCGCCGCGCGCACCTCGCGGTGTAGGTCTGAAGGACCGGACGATCACGGTCACGGTCCAGGTCGGGTTGTGCCGGACGAAGCCGTTTTTCCTGCGCGGCGGCGACGATCGTACCGTACGCTGGCTCGATCCGAGGCTACACCAGTGAGGGTCGGTCGGGAGACGACCGGACGAAGCCAGCCGAGCAACGTGAGCGTGTCTTCGAGCTGCCGCGCGACGAGCTGGTGGCCCTCGGGGCTCCAGTGGGAATCGGCGGGGGCGTGGGGCATTCCTCCCGCACGAACCGCGTCGCGCAGCACTCCCGTCAGGTCGAGGCATGCGAGCTCTTCGGTGCGGCAGAAATGCGCGAACAGGTCGGGAAGCGGCCAGAGCGTCCAGTCACGCAGCTCGCCGCCGGGCGACGGCTCGATGAAGTCGCGGTACACCCGGAACTTGATCGGCACGTAGACCAGCAGCAGGTTGACCTCGTGCGCGCGCGTCACCCTCACGGCGTCGCGGAGCGTCTGCTGCGCCCGTTCCCATCGACTCCGCTCGAAATCCGTCCAGGGGAAGGCCGCCTCCGGCGCAAAGAGCACCTTCTGGCCTCGATGGGACCCGGCCCTGACGACGCCGAAATAGGGACAGTAGCTCGGCACCAGCGGGTAGAGCAGGATGCGGAGCTGCGCAGGGGCGTTGCGAACGAGGGACCGACGCCACCAGCCATGCCGAGCCGTCCACGCCTCCGCCCGCCGCTCGCGCGGCGCGAGCAGGGCGTTCTCAAATTCTTGATCGTTGTAGAGGTCGTTTCCCTCAAAGAAGAACCAGATCACGACGCGCGGCTCGAACGGCAGGGCATCCCGCTCGAGCACGATGAGTTCCTGCGCGGTCCCATAGCCGGCGACGCCGAGGTTGGCTACGGGCCGACGGAGGCGAGCCTGCAGGAATCCGGACACGACCTCATCATCCGAGACGTAGGCCCCTTCGACATAGGAGTCGCCGATCAAGACGATGTCCGCCCGCGTGAGCGTCGCCACGTTGCGGTAACCCCGCGGATCGTACGTGACCGTGACCCGATCAGCTCTGGACGCGGGGAGGCCGCACGCGACCTCGACGTCGCTTCGCAGCCGCCCGGAGCCCCGTGCGTTGGGCGTGTGCCGGAACCCCAGATCGGCATCGGATACGTAGTGCTGCTGCTCTCCCCTGAGGGCCTTGAAGACAAGCTCCCAGTGAACGAGCCGGACGGCGGCCGCCATTTCCAGTAGCGTCAGGGCGGCGATGATGCCGAGCGTCAGCGCCGCCACACGCATCACGGCCCGCCGCGGCTGATCGCTCGCGTGGACCACGGCTCCGACGCCGGCGACGTACGTCAACGGCAGGGCCAGCACAAACAGAATGTTGGTGATCGCGGCGCCTTCGACGTTGGCTACCCGCGCCACGAAGGCAAGGACAGCCCACAGGAGCGCTGCGGGCCCCAGCCACAAGACTGCTCTGATAGAACGTCCCAACATCTGCGGAACTCCTCCAGCCGACTTCAGGGGAGTCGCACTCCACTTCAGTCCCTCCGCCAACCCGAGTCGCGAGACTCGATCGGCATCCTGATCTTATCAGGGACCTGCCGCAGGTCTGCCGAGGCGCTGGAACCTGATAGCGCGGCGAAGGCAGCCCGGGCACCTGGTCGGCGGGGCGCGGCTCAGATCGTCCGGACCGCTTCGAGCGCCTTCCAGTCGAACTCGATGCCGTGGCCGGGGAGCACCGGCGCGATGGCGAAGCCCGCCTCGATCCGGAGGGGCTCGGCGATGTACCGGTCCAGGCCGAAGCCGTGGGCCTCCAGGTACGAACGATTCGGTGCCGCCGCCAGGAGGTGGACGGTGAGGTTGTGGGCGCCGTGGGACGTGACCGGGAGGTTGAACGCCTCGGCCAGATGGCAGACCTTCATGAACGCGGTGACGCCGCCGCAGTTCGTCACGTCGGGCTCCGGGAACGTGACGCCGCCGGCGGCGATCAGCTGCCTGAACTCGTAGAGCGTGTGGAGGTTCTCGCCCGCGGCGATGGGCAGCCCGCCCTCGTGGACGATCCTGGCGTGGCCGGGAACGTCGTCGGGGATGGTCGGCTCCTCGAGCCAGAGGGGCGCCGACTCGGCGAGGGCGCGCGCGGCCCGGATCGCCTCGTCGACGCTCCAGCGCATGTTGGCGTCGACCATCAACGGGAACTCCGGGCCGAGGTGCGCGCGCATCGCGCGGACGCGCTCGACGTCCGCGCGGAGCGAGGGACGACCGACCTTCATCTTGATCGCGCGGAAGCCCCGGGCCAGGTTCTCGTCCGTCTGGCGCAGGAGCGCCTCGAGCGAGAAGTCGAGATCGATGCCGCCGGCGTAGCAGGGCACGCGCGGATCGAATCCGCCCAGCACCCGCCAGAGCGGCGCGCCCTGGCGGCGAGCCCTGAGGTCCCACAGCGCGATATCGACCGCGGACATGGCGAGCCCCTGGGCTCCCCCCCGACCGCCGTAGTGGAGCGCCCACCACATGGCCTGCCAGAGGTTCTCAATGAGCTCGGCGTCGCGGCCGACGAGCAGCGGGGCCAGATCGCGCGCCACCAGCGCGTGGACGGCGGCGCCGCCCGTTCCCACGGTGTACGTGTAGCCGACGCCCTCAGCGCCGTCGGCATCGCGCACGCGTGCGGTGACGAGCTCGAATCCCCGGATCGTCCCGTGCGTGCTGTCGGACAGGGCGACCGGCAGCGGAATGCGATAGTGGTCGGCCAGCACCTCGCGGATCAGCACCGGCGCCGGCGACTCACTTGATGGCGTAGGGGTTGATCGGTGTGCCCACCCCGCGAGTCACGGGCAACGGCGAGGCCACGAGCAGGAAGGCGTAGCACCCGTCGGCGGCGCAGTCCGCCGCCAGCTCCTCGAGGTAGAAGATCTCGCCCAGGGTCAACCCCATGTTCGGGATCGCGCAGATGTGGAAGGGGCTGCGGAACGGCGGTAGCTGCGAGGGCCGCACCTCGACGGCGTAGTTGTCGGCGGCCACCGCGGCGATCTCTTTGGCGTGCATCCACGGTGCGGTGTGCACCGAGACGCCCGGCGAGTCGTCGAGGTCGAAGTGGCGCCAGTCGTTCCGGTCGAGGTAGCGCGACATGTGACCCGTGCGGACCAGGAGAAGGTCGCCACGCCCGACCTCCACCTGCTGAGCCGCGGCGGTCGCGTCGAGATCGGCCGGCGTGATCGCGTAGCCGGGCTCGAGCGCGCGCACGCCTTTCCAGCGCGCGACGTCGAGGAGGACGCCACGGCCGGCGATCCGGCTCGTGGTCTTGTCGATGCTGTTCTTCGCGGTGCCGCTGCTGGTGACGAGAGCGGCGTCGTACCCGTTGTACATCTTCCCCTCGTAGAAGACGTGGGCGAGGCTGTCCCACTGGGTGACGCACTGGAGCGGCATGACGATCCAGTCGTCGGAGCCGCCGTAGCCCTGCATCGCCACGACCTCCGCCGGTGTCTTCGGCGCATCGCCGCCGTCGCGGAACATCGTGTGGATGGGATTGAAGCGCTGGCGGGTCCCGCTCTGCGGGCCCTCGCGCTGGAGCGGAATGCCCAGCGCGAACACCTTGCCGGTCGTGGCGAGCCGGCAGGCGGCGGCGACGGCGTCCGGCGTGATGAAGTTCAGCGTCCCGATCTCGTCGTCCGCGCCCCAGCGGCCCCAGTTCCGCACCTGCATCGCAAGCTTTCGGAGAGCCTCTTCGCTCATGGCCGGCAATCTTACGCCAACCCGTCCGTCCCGGGCTGATAATGTGGCCCGTGACCGCGCGCACGGACCGGCTCCTCCTCGCCAACGCGATCATGGGCCAGTTCCTCACCGGCGTCGCCACGCGGATCTTCATCATCTCGCTTCCCACGCTCGCCAAGGCACTCGACGCCGACATCCTCGCCATCTCCTGGGCGCTGATCGCCTACCAGTTCGCCGGGATCAGCCTCTCAGTCGTCTTCGGCCGGCTCGGCGACATCCACGGGCGGTACGCGATTTACGGGCTCGGATTCGCCATCATGACCGTCAGCTTCCTGCTCTGCGGCCTGGCCCCGAACGCCATGTCTCTGATCGTCTTCCGCTTCATCCAGGGGCTCGGCGCGGCCATGATCGCGTCGGCGACCCGGGTCCTGGCGATGGAGGCGATGCCGGAAGGCTCCGAGGGGCGGGCCAACGGCTACATGACGATGGGCTTTCACGGGGGCCTGCTCATCGGGCCTCCCCTCGGCGGGCTGGTTATCGATCTGTTGAGCTGGCGGTGGATCTTCTTCCTGCTGATTCCGATGGGCGTGACCGGCGTCGTCCTCACGCTGATGCGCGCCCGGCGGCGCCGGCCGGCCCCCGTGGGCCACGCGGCATCGATCGACTACCTCGGCGCGACGCTGCTCATCGCGCTCACGGTCATGCTGACCCTGCTGCTCGACCGCCGCAGCGCCGAGACGATCGGGGCCGAGCGGACCGGCGTCATGGCGCTGGTCTTGGGCGCCACGCTCCTGGGCTTCCTCGCCCACGAGCGCCGGGCGGTCAACCCGGTCATGAACCTGGCACTGTTCAGGATCCGGATGTTCACGTTCAGCAGCCTGAGCCTGCTCCTCCTCGCCACCACCCAGAGCGTGCTCGGGTTCCTGATGCCGTTCTATATCCAGGACGTGCTCCATTTCTCGCCGTCGTTCATGGGCCTCATCTTCCTGGCGGCGCCCGTCTTCACGATCGGCCTGGCGACGGTCAGCGGCCGGCTCACCGACCGGATCGGACCGCGCGTGCCCGCGTCGATCGGCGTGCTGATGACGATGGCGGCCTTCGCCATCGGCCTCTTCCTCCGAATGGACTCGCACTGGATTCTGCCGACGATCATGCTGGGGCTCGTCGGACTGGGCTCGGGGTTCTTCAACACGCCGAATCAGGCGGCCATCATCGGCTCGGTACCCAGGGAGTATCGCGGCTTCGCGACCGGAATGGTCCAGACGATCTTCGGCGTCTCGACGTTGCTCGGAATCTCGCTGGGCGGCGTGCTCCTGACCCTGGCGTTCCGTTACTACGCGGGGATCGCCGACGCCACGCCGAGCGCGGCGCATCCCCAGGCCTTCGTCGCCGCGATGAGAGTCACGTATCTTGCTTGCCTTGTGCTCCTGGCCGTCGCGCTCCTCGCGTCACAAATGCGCGGCGGCACCAAGATCGTGGCGGCGTCGGGCTCTACCTGATCAGCTGCCGCGCGATGTCCTGGGTCTTGACGAGCTCCGGGAGCAGCTCTTCCGAGTCGATCTGCATCAGCGTGAGCCCGGCCGGCACGACGGCCTGCGGATCGCCGGGCTCGACGCCGACGAAGCGGCTGTTGGTCTGGAGCTCCTTGGCCCAGGCCGCCTGGGCCTCTTTCGTGAGGAGCCAGTTGACGAACACCCTGGCCGCGTTGGGGTGCGGCGGCCGGTTGAGGAGCCAGACAGCGCTGCCGGAGGACTGATAGTCGAGCTCCGCCAGAAGCAGCGTCTTGACGTTCTTGCCGACCCCGTGCGCCTGGAAATCCTGGAGCGCCAGGCCGTTGAGCCCGATGGCGATCGGATAGCGCCCGCGCACCATGAACTCGGTGAGCTGGTTGCGGTCGCGGCTCAGGACCGGCTCTTGATCGACGAGCAGCTGCTTCATGATCCCGTCGCCGAGCTTCAAACGCGCCGCCGTCAGCGGCCAGAAGGTCGAGCCGATCGTACGCGGATCCGAGATCGCGATCCGCCCCTTCCACCTGGGGGCGAGCAGATCCTTCACGCTCCGGAGCTCGCCGTCCTTCACCTGATCGACGTTGACGAAGATACCGACCGAGCGCACGAGCGTGAAGGCGTAGGCCAGGTTCCGGTCGCGGTCGAGGAAGCCGGCATCGAAGCCGCCGCGCCAGCTCGCGTTGTTCCGGGCCTCGGGCGCGACGATCGCAGGCCGCACCGGATCCCAGACGCCTGCCGGCTTCAGGACCTGCAATGCGGTGGTCATCGGCATCGTCGCCACGTCCCAGGTGTAGACCTCCGCCTTCCGCTCCTGGATGAGCCGCGGCGTGAAATCCACCGGCTCGAGGTTCGTGTGGTCGAGCTTGATCTCCGGATAGGCGCGCGTGAAGAGCTTGAACACGCGCGCGTAGCCCTGGCCGGTGAAGGTGTTGACCGCCACCTTGCCCTCTTTCTTCGCGGCGGCGAGCGTTTGCTCCCACTCCGGCGATGCCGGCGCGGCCGTCGCCCGCGCGAGCCGGCCGGAGGCGGCCAGCGCGGCGGCGGCGCTCGCGGCGAGGCCGCGCAGCACGCGCCGCCGCGACAACGGAGTCCCTGGTGGTCTCATCCGAGCACGTGACAACCGTCGCACGGCGCTCTCCTTTAGTTTCGGGGCTTGTGTCGAGAGGCTTCGATCCACCGATCCATCTTGGCTTCCAGGATGCTCAATGGCATCGCGCCGTCCCGGAGCAGCTCGTCGTGGAAGGCGCTCACATCGAACGACGCTCCGAGCGCCGCCTCTGCCTTCTTGCGGATGCCGAGGATCCTGAGCTGGCCGATCTTGTACCCGAGGGCCTGGCCGGGCCACGCCATGTAGCGCTCCACCTCGCGCTCGGCGGTCTCGCGCCGTACACCAAGGTAGTCGATCGCGTGCTCCCGCGTCCACGACAGCTCGTGCAGTCCGACGTCCACGACCAATCGCTTGGCCCGGAACAGCTCGGCGTTGAGCATGCCGAGCTTGTCGTGGCGGCTTGGGTACACGCCGAGCTCGTCGCCCAGGCTCTCCGCGTAGAGCGCCCATCCCTCGCCGAAGGCGTTGTACCAGGCGAGCCGGCGAAACCCGGGCAGGTCGCGGTTCTCACGCTGCAGCGCGGTCTGGAGATGGTGCCCGGGGATGGCCTCGTGGAGAAAGAGGCTGCGCGAGACCGGCATGCCATAGCCTTCCCTGAGCTCGGCCGTGTTCAGGTAAAACACGCCGGAACGTGAGCCGTCGAGCGACGCGGCTTCGTAGCTCGACGGCATCGACGTCTCGCGGAACGCCTCGATCGGGCGGATCTCGAAGCCGGCCCTGGGGAGACGGCCGAACAGCCGGGGCAGCGCGGCGTGCACGGAGGCGCGCAGCTCGGCGTAGCCTTCGAGCAGGTCGTCCACGGTGGCGTACCGGGTCGGCTGCGGGTCGTGGGCGGCCTCGATCTCTCGACGGAGGGAGTCGATCTCGGCCCCGATGCGCTTCACCTCGGCGAGCCCGAGCGCCTGGATCTGGGCGGGCGTCAGCCCGGTCGTGGTCGACGCGCGGACCGCGGATAGGTACATGTCGTGGCCCCCGGGAACATCACCGAGGCCATACGACGTTCGACATCGCGGCAGGTATTCGTCCTGCATGAACGCCCTGAGCTTCCGGTACGTCGGCACGATCGTGTCCCGGATGGCCCGGAGGTACGTCTCCGTCAAGGCTCGGCGGATCTCGTCGTCGAGCCCCTTCGGAAAGTGCCTGATCGGCTCGTAGAACAGGCTGGCCCGCGGGTCCTCGACGATCTGGGCGTCGAGCTGAGGGATCACCTTGAGCACGACGTCGCGCGGTTGCGTGAGGCCACGCGCCATGCCGGTCCGCATGTTCGCGATCGCCGTATCGACCCACACGACGAACCCGTCGATCCGGCCGAGGAAGTCCTCGAAGTTCCTCGCGGTCCGGAACGGATGCGAGCCTTTTCCGGCGCCGACGATCGGAAACCGACTGGGCCAGCTCCGGCCGACTTGATCGATCGGCAGCAGGTGCCAGGGGAACCTGAGTCGCTCGAGACAGCTCTGGAGCCGGTACTCGAAGATCTCGTACGTCAGGCGCTCCTGGCGATTCAGCGAGGCGCGATCGACGCGTTGCAGGTCCTCATGATACCGGGCGCACAGCGCTTCGAGCCCGCGGCGGTAGTCCTCGCCGATGTCGTTGGCCAGCACCCGGTCGTACTGGCGTGCGCCGCTCTCGCTCGCGGTGAACGGGAAATACGGCGTGGTGTCCCGCTCGTAGGATCGGAGGACCTCGGCCAGGGTCGGCGGCGGAGCGACCGCCGGGCGAACGCAGGCCTCGGCGACCACGAGGATCGCGACCGCGCTCGCGAGACATCGCCATCGTCCGGCGTAGTGCACGATTGACCGCCTCCGCGGCCACGATTATAGTCGTCTCCTCGCCTCGACACCGATGCGAGCGCGACCATACGACCGATGAAGCGCAGCACCGAGCGAATCCTCACCACGCACGCCGGTAGCCTGGCGCGGCCGGACGATCTGCGCGACCTGCTGGTGGCCAAGGACGAGGGCCGGGCCCACGACGCCGCGGCGCTGGCGGCTCGCGTGCGCGCCGCGGTGGCCGAGGTCGTCGGCCAACAGGTCGCGGTCGGCCTCGACATCGTGAACGACGGCGAGGAATCGAAGCGCAACTTCACCACCTACGCCCGCGAGCGTCTGGGCGGCGTCGAGGAGCGGACCCTCGCGCCGGGCGAGCGCGTGCTGGCGATGATCTACGGCCGGGACGCGAGGGAGTTCCCCCAGTATTTTGCCGGGCGCGGCAACCTGGCGGGACGCGAGGCCGTGTGCAGGGGCCCCTTGACGTACGTCGGTCACGCGGCCCTCGGGGCGGACATCGCGAACTTCGAGGCGGCGCTGTCCGGCGTCTCGGTGACCGAGACGTTCTTGCCGGCGGTGGCGCCGGGCACCATCGAGCACTGGCTGCGTAACGCGCACTATCCGACCGACGAGGCCTATCTCGCCGCCATCGCCGACGCGATGAAGGTCGAATACGACACGATCGTCGGGGCCGGCTTTCTCCTGCAGATCGACGACCCGGATCTGGCCGACGGCTGGCAGATCCATCCGGAGATGAGCGTGGCCGACTATCGGAAGTTCGCGGCGCTGCGTATCGAGGCGCTCAACCATGCGCTGCGTGACATTCCGGCGGAGCGCGTGCGCTTTCACGTGTGCTGGGGTAGCTACCACGGCCCGCACAAGCACGACCTCCCCCTCCGCGATCTGGTGGACCTGGTCCTGGCCGTGCGCGCGCAGGGCTATTCCATCGAGGCGTCCAATCCGCGGCACGATCACGAATGGCGCGTGTGGCAGGACGTCAAGCTCCCGGACGGCAAGATCCTCATCCCCGGCGTGGTGGGCCATGCGAGCGATTTCGTCGAGCATCCCGAGCTGGTGGCCGAGCGGCTCGTGAGGTACGCCCGGCTCGTCGGGCGGGAAAACGTGATCGCCGGCACGGACTGTGGGCTGGGGCCCCGGGTCGGGCATCCCAAGATCGCGTGGGCCAAGTTCGAGTCGCTGGTGGAAGGGGCGCGCCTGGCGACGTGGCAGCTCTGGGGACACTGAGCGGCCAGGCTCCCGGACCCATGGGCGCCGAGACGGTCCTTCGGCTGGACGGCGTGAGCAAGTCGTTCGGCGCCGTCCAAGCGGTCGACCGCGCCTCGCTCGAGGTGGGCCGCGGCGAGGTGTTCACGCTGCTGGGGCCGAGCGGCTGCGGCAAGACCACGACCCTGCGCCTCGTCGCCGGCCTGGAAGACCTCGACGCCGGCGAGATCACCCTGCGCGGCCGCCCGGTCGCGTCGGCCTCGCGGCGACTCTTCGTCCCGCCGCACAAGCGCAACCTCGGGATGGTGTTCCAGTCCTACGCGATCTGGCCGCACATGAACGTGTTCGAGAACGTCGCCTACCCGCTCAGGCTGCGCGGCGTGAAGCGCCGCACGATCCGCGATCGGGTCACCCAGGTGCTCGACCTCGTGGGGCTCGGGGGCCTGGAGCGGCGGTCGGCCACGTTGCTGAGCGGCGGCCAGATGCAGCGTCTGGCGCTCTGTCGGGCGCTCGTGTACGAGCCGGACCTGCTCCTGCTCGACGAGCCGTTCAGCAACCTCGACGCGAAGCTGCGCGAGCAGATGCGGGTCGAGCTGAAGCTCCTCCAACGCCGACTGGGCATCACGATCCTGTTCGTCACCCACGACCAGATCGAGGCGCTCAGCCTGTCCGACCGGATCGCCGTGATGCATCATGGGCGCGCCGAGCAGGTCGGTTCGCCTCGGAGCCTCTACGAGCAGCCGGGCTCCGCGTTCGTGCGCGACTTCCTCGGACAGACCGTGATCTTGAGGGGGCGCGTCGATCGCGCCGAGATCCAGAGCGTCGCGGTGACCATGGACGGCGCCCTCGCCGGCCATACGCTGGCCGGCCGCGCGGCGGCCGGCGTGGCTTTCACGCCGGGCCTGCCGGCGCACGTCGCCGTCCGACCGGAAGACATCGAAGTCACGCTGAACGAGGGGCCGCTGCCCGCCCGCAACACGCTGGCCGGCGTGATCGAGGCCCTGCTGTTCGTGGGCGACCGGTACGAGGCGCGGGTGGCGCTG
>Ga0066710_100000020_pt1 | contig 55755 bp, 61 predicted proteins | sample GraSoiAngelo_159_FD_79666 | JGI IMG/M metagenome (GOLD analysis project Ga0066710, IMG submission 79666) | Grasslands soil microbial communities from the Angelo Coastal Reserve, California, USA - 14_1009_16_40cm | ecosystem: Environmental > Terrestrial > Soil > Grasslands | place: USA... | reverse complement strand
GAAGCAGAACGTGACGCTTACGAGTCGGAGGCGTTGCGTCCAAGCGTAAAGTTCGCTCAATGTCCCATTCAGACCGTCGCCCTTGGAGTCTTGGGAAGAAGTGGACGGGGCTGATACTACGAGATATCGGGTTCCGGAAAATAGACCGGTTCAACAGACTTCTCGAGTCGATTCCCGGTCTTACTCCAAGAGTCCTGCCGATGCGGTTGAAGGAACTGGACGAAGAGGGAATAATCGAACGCATCGAGACTCGTAATTCGCCAATTGTGGTGCGGTGGGGTCTTACGGAGAAGGGAAGAGACACCTTACCCATCTTGATGCGCCTCATCGCCTTTGGCTCAAAATGGTATCCTCAGGGGGGTCTTCAAGGACAAGGTCCCACGAACAATAAGCGAACTCTTCCCGAGTCCTGAAGCGAGATAGATCATCAAAGGCTACACTTGAACAAGACTTCGCCCGCGGACTGGCTCCGGTACACGGAGTGTTTCTCAACGCCGTCGCTGAGTGTCGCTAGGCTTCAGCGCCCCCTCGTACACATAATTCTCCCTTAGGCAAGCCTGGTGCCCAGCTTCTGAGTGTTCATCTTACTGAGTAGAACTTCTCAGTTCATCTTTCTCCGTGATTTGGCCAACGTTGCGGGCAACGTAATGTTCCAGTGTGGAACCAAGTGCCAGAGCAATGAGCCTTCCTTGTGCTACCCAGACCACAGCACCCACGACTTCGAAGATCGTGAAGAGAACCAGTCCACGAAAGAGTTTGCCATCGAGTCTTGCAAAGTGAAGGAATGGAAGTCCTTTCTTGACATTGTCCGTAATCTGGTGCTCGACGAAGAGCGACCCTAGAAAGAACACGATCGCTAGAACTCCATTCACCGGTATTAGAAGAAGCCATACCGTCCAAATCACGGCTTCTAGACTGGTGAAGCTCAGAATTTCTGTGAACTCTCTTCCCGAGATTCCCCTTCCAGTCTGATCCATCTGAGCAATGATATGCTCCATGAGAAGGAAAAAGCCGAGGAAAATTGAGGCGAAACGCGCACGGCCTATGGTGGAAATGAACTGGTCTAGCTGATTTAGGCTGGACAGAATGGCTAGGTTCCCAAAAACCGAGTCCAAGCCTTTGCCTGTGGCGACGGCCAACCATCCCATGAGGCCAACAATCTCCAAATTTGTCACAATGAGAACTACGAGAAAATGCCCGAGCCCTGGAAAATGGAAGAAGCCCACTGGGCTGCTCCGTGCCTGGTCAGTCATGCGAGTAACTGCGAACGGACTACGGAATTATAGCTTTCCCAGCTGAAGACTCTCTTTCCCTGACAGCCAAATTCAAGACAGGCAAGCTGAGAATCTACGAACCCTTCCTGGTTACACAACCAATCCGGCATAGCCGCTTGGGACGCGAGCTTCAATCGCTGGTTCGTCGTGGAAAGATCTGATGAAGGCTCTTCGGAGTCCCATCCTAGAAGAGTTCTCTTGCATTCCATCTTGATGAATGGCCTATGAGACTCATGATGATGAGAACAGTATCCTTTCCCTTCTCGGTGAGCTGCCAGATTACACCTGTACGAGACTCATTCCGCTGATTCTTCCTCTTCACGTAGCCGCTCTTTTCTAGCTGGCTCAGCCGTTTTGCCAGAACGCTTCCGGTTATTTCGGGCATGTAGGCACGCATTTCATTAAACCGGTCAACTCTCATGAACCCCAACGAGTAGAGAATCAGAAAACTCCGTTTCCTGCCGAGAACATCGAGGCTAGCCCTCACCGGACATGCGAGGAAGACGACAGCAGGCCGGAGAGACGCTTTGAACGGAAGTACCCGTGAGTCCGGTCGCCGCAAAGGATTGCTTGGAAAGCTGGTATGCTCCAACGTCTGGCGCCCAAGGTGTCCGACCAAACACATACCCACCCCAATAAATATCGCGCAACCTTTCGGCATGTCCCATGGACACCACTTGTGAAACGTGTCTGGGTCGTATCGATACCGGTCTCCAACTTGAAAAGGCACTGGCTTTCTATCGGGACATGCTCGGACTCAAGCTCCAGCTTGATGGGCGCGTGTTCACCTGGATTGAACTCGGTCCAGAGAAGCCACTCTGCAAAATCGGCCTATACGAAAGGAAGGAAGGTCTTCCAAGAGGATACCCGATAATGACTGGAATTACGCTCGATACCGACGACGTCCAGGGCCTGTACAAGCGCTTGGAAGCTAGTGGAGCCAGATTTGCGAATCCTCCTAAGAAACTCGACTGGGGAGGATGGTCAGCGGACTTCCTAGACCCAGACGGCAACTCGCTGAACGTGGTGCAGGACCCGGGTCACCACAAACGAATGCCGCCCGTCGCCACGGAGAGAGTTATTCCGATGGGAGAGGTAGAGCTGACGAAGGGGCCTAACCTTAACGGGTGTTACAGTGTATGGAAGGGTCGCCGATGACATATCCATAATGTTGATCGCCCGACCTTGAAAATCCGTTCTCTAGTGTATTTTGTAATTCCGGCCTGGCGTCCACGTTCACGTGTGGCCGAGTATTGGGTGTGGCCTATAGGGTTCCTCTAATCTCTTCACATCATCAACGGTTAGCTGCAACTGCGTTGACTCCACGGCTTCTTCGATATGCTCTCTTCTGGTGGCCCCGATTATGGGCGCCGTAACTCCTCTGTGAAGGAGCCATGCCAGAGCGATTTGGGAAGGGGTCACATCTTTCTCTTTGGCAACTTCCTCTACGCGTTCGAGAACGTCGAAGTCCTCGGAACGGAAGAATCTCTCTGCAAAGTATTTGTCCGTCTTATACCGAACTGTGTCTGGGGTTTTTCCCCGCTTGTATCTTCCTGTGAGAAAGCCTCGGGCGAGAGGGCTCCAAGGAAGTAGGGCAACGCCTTGGTCTTTGCACAACGGAATCATCTCTCGTTCTTCCTCGCGGTAGCATAGGTTGTAGTGGTTTTGCATCGAGACGATCCTTACGGCGTGGAGGAGGTCGCTTGTGTAGAGGAGCTTGGCGAACTGCCATGCATACATGCTGGAGGCGCCTATGTACTCAACGTTTCCCTGCCGGACGAGATCGTTGAGAGTGAGGAGTGTCTCCTCTATGAGGGTCTCGTAGTCAAAACGGTGGATCTGGTAGAGGTCGATTCTGTCAGTCTGGAGTCTCTTGAGACTCTTTCTCACCTGTGCTAGGATGTGGTGTCGTGAGAGGCCTTGGTTGTTGGGTCCCTCGCCGGTTTTGAGTCGAACTTTTGATGCGAGAACAACGTCGTCGCGATGGTCCTTGAGGAGCTCCCCGACAATTTCCTCGGACCTTCCCTGCGAGTAAGTGTCCGCAGTGTCGAAGAAGTTTATCCCTAGGTCAAGAGCACGCCTTACAATTGGCCTGGCCTTGTCGATTTCAACCATCCATTCCTCAGAGTTGCCGAAAGACATCGTGCCGAGACAAATCCGGGAGACCTTTACGCCCGCAGAGCCGAGCTTAACGTGCTCCATACTCTCGCCACGGTCGCAGCGTTTGAGACTATGGCTTTAACCCTGTAATCCAGGGTCTAAACACAGCTCCTAGCGCAAAGCTTTAGCCAATGACCTGAAAGCTCGCTTCAAATTTCGGAGGTCATGATCCTTGCCATCTCCAGCTTCTCTCAAGAAGAGGCCTATCGATGAGGGGGAACTTGCGGAGACGCTCGAGACCCAGTTCAGCCTTCCCCGAATAGAAACGCGAGCCTACATCAAACTAGTCCAAACACCCGACCCGACAGTTAGCGAGGCATCCAGTCTCCTAGGTCTCCCAGCAGAGGAGGTCAGAATTCTCTTCGAGCGAATGGTGGAGCGGGGGCTGATAATCAGAACCGTTGGAGACCCCCCACGGTTCAAACCCCTGCACCCTCGGATGACGCTGACCAACATCTTCAAGATGCATGAACAAGCCGTGGTCCAAGGACTACGGGACCGGAGAGCCACCGTAGACCGGGCGGTAAACCTTCTCACACCCATCTACGAGGAGCGGAAAACCAAGATAGGGACTTAACACATGAAGACCGAGACCCAGCGGGCGAAAGAGCCTGGAATGCGGAATGTCGTAAACCTCGGGTTTGTCAGCTTATTCACAGACATATCTTCTGAGATGATCCTCGGGGTTCTCCCCCTCTTCGTAACAATTGACTTAGGCGCCACGAAAGCCCTTCTCGGATTGATGGAGGGTGCAGCAGACTCACTGAACTATGTCTTTCGAACCTTCGCGGGAGTCATATCAGACAGAATCGCAAGCCGAAAACCCCTGGTTGTCATCGGCTACGCACTCTCCACGGTTGCCAAGCCATTCTTCTCGGTAACGAGCAACTTTACACAAGCACTCGTAGTCCGGCTAACAGATAGGGCCGGAAAAGGAATCCGGACATCTCCCCGTGACGCTCTGATCAGCGACTCTGTCAAGGACAAAGTGAGCGGTCGAGCCTTCGGCCTGCACCGGTCACTGGACCAGCTCGGCGCCATCCTGGGCCCAATACTCGCCTTCTTCCTCATACCCGTCATCGGGATCCGCAACCTCTTCCTCATCTCACTCGTCCCGGGCGCAATCGCAGTAACCATCCTCGTCTTCTTCGTCATCGACAAAGCCGGCCTCAAGAAAACCACCAGCATACTCGCCAACGCTGGCCAAGTTCTGAACCGAAAGTTCGCCAGCTTCCTCTTGGTCATCGGATTATTTTCCATAGGGGCCTACAACTTCTCGTTCGTCCTGGTGAAAGCCAACGCTCTCGGCGTCGACCAAGCCACCATTCCACTGGTATACGCGGTCTTGAACGTGGCAACAGTAGTCGCAGGGCTACCATCCGGACTGTTGGCTGACAGGATCGGCAAAGACAAAGTGCTCATTGGAGCCTTCGGATTGTTCGCGGTCTCCACCCTAGCAGGTCTCCTAACAACTAGTGGAGTACTACTCGCTTTCGGAATCTCCTTTCTCTACGGCCTCTACCTAGGCACGTCGGACACGGTGCAGCGGGCCGTGATTCCATCGTTGACCCCTGGAGAATTGAAGGGAACAGCCTACGCCATCTACTATCTACTCCTAGCAGCATGCTCACTCGCAGCAAACTTCGTCTTCGGCTACCTCTGGGACCAAGCCCCCAGCACCGCCTACACTTACAGCCTCGCTACATCACTTGTTGCGGTCTTGGGCATGACGCTCCTGATAACTTCCTGGAAAAGGAATCCCTATCAGATAGGAGTAGGAAGCGTCTAGCTTGCTAGGCTGACTGGCTAGATTCGGAGGATTCCTGAGGCAGCGGGTTGGGACTGTATCGTTTCTTGTCCTTGTTTTCGAGAATATCAGCGAAGGGTTCTTCCTCCTTTGCCTGCTCACTCTCTGATGTCTGAGATTCCTCGAGGTTCGCCGTGGAGGTCTCGGCTGAGGAGGCTGCAGTTTCTTCTGGAATAGCTGGTGTTTCCGCCAAGGCAGTTGTAGCTTCGTGCGTCGACAACGCAGTAGTTTGAGTCTCAACCCTCGTCTCCAGGGTAGGTTCGAGAACAGGTTCCTCGGCTACCGGTGGCTCTGGCGTTTCAATAGCCTCCTCTATCTCCTCGGCGTGGAACCTTGGAATCGGTCGGTCCTTCGGAATTATCGGGCGGGGGTCCTTGACCCCGTAGAACTTGTCAGTGAAGTATGAATAGACATCTATGGCTTGGGCGGCTGGGTGCGCTTGGAACTCGTCTTTCAGTTGGCACATGGCGCAGAGAACCACTGCCTTGCCGGTATCCTTCGCTATCGTAACTCGAACGGCTTCTTCACCGCATCGGGGACACATGAAGACGGTGGGAAGTCTCTTCTTCACTATCCGAATTACCCTACGTCTTCTTCTCCCCAAGAGAAACGAACCTGATCTAAACGGAACGGATTCACTCGATATTTACCTTTGGTCGGCGGTTCCGAATGCCCCCTCCTTCCGGTCTTCCCGGTCGGACCACGTCAACCCATAATGTCCCCAACTTGACTGACCTTACCAGTTCAATCCGGACGTGTTGCTTCCATGGAGACAATTACCCTTGCCACGCCGCGGAACCTGAGCAGAAGCGATGTCGAGTCGATCCTGCAACAATGGGCTGCAGTCCAAGGTGCTTGTGTCACACCACGCGGTCGTCTTGCAAGAAGATACAAGACTGAGGGCGCCTCGATGCATTGGCACATAGCGGGCCACAGGATCGGAATGGGAACGGTGGAAGTCACCTATAATCCTGACACATGGAAACTAGACGTCTCCGTACATGATAATAGGCCCGGAGGCTGGGCGACTGCCGCCTATCGGGACCTTGGGAAGACCTTGAGCAAACGAAGTAAGACGCGATAGGATCTACTCTACGCAGAGCTTGTCGGTCTGATCCCAAGTCCAGTCTTGAGAAACTCTGACACACTAAGCCCTAGCTTCTCGCATAGCAGAATGTTCCTCTTCAACCGGGGTTTCTTTGTCAACACTTCTCCAATCCTAGCATGGATGACCTCTTCCGTGACATCATCCGAGCCCGTGGCAGCATCCTCGATCAACACAGCTAGAGAGTCAACAGCTATCAATGCAACATCGAGCAATCCCACTGGAGGGAACCCGGTTCGATGGTCGTGCGTTTGATCGCGTAGAGACAATCTGTCGACAGCTGCTGACTAAGCCTCTCAGCCGCGACTACTCCATGACGGGTACGACCGCTCTTCGTCTCATTAAGGCAAGGTCGTGCAGCAACCCTACAAGCCACCACTTGTCAACATTCTCCCCCAGTCTTTCTGCCAGACTACTCATCAAAGAGGCAACGACCATGACATGTCCATACTTGCTAGTGTGCCTAACAAGCTTGACCGCATCTTCACGTGAAATCAAACGTGGACCTCTCTGAGACTTCAGCTCACACCTGGGCTCAACTGATATATTACGGGGGTCCTTGGCCGGACCCAGCAGGTATAGACCCTTTGGCAGAATTTGTCAAAGTCTGTGCGACAACAGACGTTCAGCCAGGAAAAATGAAGATGGTTCAACTTGGAACCGAGAAAGTATGCCTCTCAAACGTGAATGGAAAGTACCACGCTATAGGCGACGTTTGCACTCACGTTGGTGGACCTCTCTCTCAAGGAGTCCTAACCGACCGCACCGTAACCTGCCCATGGCATGGGTCCCAGTTCGACGTGGCAACTGGTGAGGTGAAGAGGGGTCCTGCGAGGATGCCTGAACCTGTCTACGAAGTCAAGGTCGAGGGAACAAGCGTCCTAGTCAAATCAGCGAAGTAAGAAGCATAAACGTTTTCACGCCTTGTGGGCAATCAAGCGGAGCCCGCCATAGGTGATCGCTTCCAACGTGTAAGTCAACTACTTCTTAGCCTACGAAAAACTCGGAGCTCCCTTCCGGTAAAATGGTTGTGCGGAAGGAGACAGCTCCACGTTTCATTCAGGGAACGGGAATTATGTCGTGCCCACCCATGTAAGGCTGGAGAACCTTCGGAATCTCAAAAGCACCGTCGGCTCTCTGCCTGTTCTCCATTATCGCAATAATCGCTCTCTCGGTAGCGACAAGAGTACTGTTCAATGTATGTACTGGCTTGGTTGGCATGTTCGTTTTTTCACGATAGCGTATCTTTGACCGAACCGCCTGGTAGGCTGTGCAGTTGCTGCAAGACGCCATCTCGCGGTACTTCCCCTGTCCCGGTAGCCATGCCTCCAAATCGTACTTCTTGGCCGCAACCGTTCCTAGGTCCCCCGTGCACACGTTGACGATACGATACGGAATCCTCAACGTCTGCCAGAACTCCTCGAGGTTCGCCAGAAGTCCTTCATGATGATTCCAAGAATCCTCTGGAAGGGAGAAAATGAACTGTTCCACCTTCTCGAACTGGTGGGTCCGGAATATTCCTTTCGTGTCACGTCCATGAGCACCGGCCTCCTTTCGGAAACACGGGCTGATAGCAGCGTATCGCAGTGGAAGTTTGTCAGCTTCGATGATGTCATCCTTGTGGAACCCCAGCAGAGCGTGTTCGGACGTCGCCAGTAGGTACAGGTCTTCGTTTTCTATCCTGTAGATTGTGTCTTCAAAGTCGCTAAGCGCAACGGCCCCCGCGACGACATCCCTCCTCAAGAGATAGGGAGGCTGGTAGAGCTGGAACCCCTTCTTTCGCATAAAGTCCAGCCCGTACTGAATCAGCGCATAATTCAATCGAACAAGGTCAGCCCGAAGATAGTAGAAGCGCGCCCCGGCAACATACGCCGCCCTCTCGACATCGATTAGGCCGTTCTTCAACCCTAGATCGATGTGGTCAAGAGGTTTGAACTCAAAGCTGCGAATTCTGCCCCACCTCTTGACTTCCTGATTGTCATTGTCATCCTTCCCGAAGGGGACAGATTCGTGGACCATATTGGGAATGTTCAGAAGAGTTTTCTCAGCCTCCTGTCGGAACTCGCCGGCTTGAGCCTCAATTTTCTTAATCTGTTCTGGCATTGCAGTTGCTTTTTTCATGAGTTCTACCGGATCCTTCCCCTTCTTTCTCGCTTGGGCGATTTCCGCGGTTATTTCGTTGCGGCTCTTCCGAAGCGTTTCAGCTTCTGCTAGAAGCTCTCTCCACTTTACATCTAGGCCAAGTAGTCTGTCAAGGTCTGCAACTTTCTCAGGGACGCCCCTGCGTCGAAGGTTGTCTCTCACAGCCTCCGGGTGCTCTCTCACGAGTTTGATATCTAGCACTGCCTAACAGTCCAGGACCACCTTACGAACTAGAAGAAGAGACTTTCAGTAGTGGGGTTTCGACACTGGCCGGGCCATCCAGCCGGAATATGGAACGGCCTCTCGCTCCGCGTCCCGCCATCTAAGTTAGTGCTCTCGAAAGACTAGCTAATTGTCTCCAGCATGTTGGGCGGAAGAGCCCATTGCTCGACCTTACCAGTCTCAAATTTGCCGGTGAGGTTTCGCAGCTCCCGAAGATGCTCTCGGTTGTCATAGTGCCAGCCTTGTTCGTCGGTGTAGGCCTTGTAGCCTAGGGTCTGGGCCTGTATGCTCATAGGTTCGAGGATGAGGAGGTAGAACCCGTCTAGGACTCCCCGTCTTGTCAAGGCGGAGAGGAATTGGAGGAAGTTGTTCATCTCCGCGCGTGGAAGGTAGGCTCTCAAGGTCAGAGAGCTTCTTGCCTTTAGCGTAGAGAAGGTCTTGATGAAGGGAAGGGTGCCAACGATTCTCACCGCATTTTCCATGCGTCCTTCGTCGGCGAAATCCAGTCGAACTTCGAGAAGCTCCGAGACTTCCATCGCGTAAGGAAGAACGTCGATGACGTACTCGACCACGAATCCTCTTTTGACAAGGTTATCGAAGCGGTATTTGACCGCGGGCAAAGTCACTCCGAGCAGCTTGGCGAGCTCCACCATTCTCATTCTCCCGTTCTTCTCGAGCTCCTTGAGAATGACCAGATCCTTCCTGTCGAAGGGCGGGGACGAGAAAGAAGGTCTAGAAGATGCTCGTGTGTCTCGACCACGGGACATGCTCTCCAGCCACTTTGGCCAGTCGAATTTCCAGGTTTTCTTCTGGCTATCGAAGTACTCGAAGTTAGGGAGAGGTGAGTGCGTCTCGCCCAACCAGAAAATCCTATAGCTAGATGCCACCCCCAAGGCAACAAGCTGATCGAGGTATTGTTCGAACTCTTGGCGCTTCGAGTCAGGTATTGCGTGAAGTGAATAGTATCCGTTACAGTCGCCTAGGCATCGAATGATCCTCAGCCAATACCCTGGAATCCTCAGTGCCTCTCTAGCCAGAATTTCCTTTCCGACAGCTGGAGTTACGACGACCATCGCTTTTTGCAGGCCAATCTTCGCATAATCGGGCCAGATCCACGTATGGAGTATGCCCTGCCCTTCGAGTTTGGATACTCGAGCACGAACCGTGGGGGGAGGAATTCCAGTCTTCCTCGCAATCTGTTGGAGGTTTCGAGGGCCATGTTCCCTCATGGCGTTCAAGATCTTAGCATTCTCATCATCTAGGAGTGAAACAATCCGGTGTATCCTTTCAAAATATTCGTTCGGAGTAGGAATATACAGTACAGTTGACAATAGCAAAAACAAATGGGAAATAGGATGGTTTTTGAAGTTTTTCCTACATTGGGCCACCTGGAACAGGTGTGGTCGGGGTTGGGGGTCTTCCATCTCCATTATCTGGCAAAGAAAGTCACCTCGCGCCTAACGTAACACCTTCGTTAAACTTATCCTAATCGGAAGGCTATACAATGGATGAAAAGGAAAGTCAAGTAGCTAGGTTAGCTTTATTTCAGTGCCCCCCGAGGGGGTTTCAAGTTGTCGAGAACGCCTGAGACCTTCAAACCAGCCGGCGCGGAAAAGGTTAGACAGTTCCTCTCGCGCTTCCCGGAGTATCGGTCAACCTTACGGCTCGCCGTTACTCATGAACAATCCTCGGATCGCTCACGAACCTATCAAGGATGGCGATGGCACGATGTTGAAACCCATCCAACCAAGCTAATCAGACTGGTCACAGAGGGCATTACCAGAATTAATTTGAGGACCCGACAGGCAACATACTACCTTCTGAAGGACCGAGACGCAGTCACTAGATGCCTAGAGGAGCTGAGCCGAGCTGAAGCATCGTCCCTCGCCACCGCCATGGGTTAGCTAGTTGCACAAACTCTGAACAATGTCGTTGCAAGACTAGCCGCAGATTCGGGTACAAGCGCCCGAAGGCTTTTCTAGATATAGCCCTCCCTCAGAGCAGGCACCGCTATTGCAAACACACCAACACGACGTGATCTACTTCGGAGTGGTGAATCTGGTCGAGAAGAACAAAATCATCGGAACCATCGACGTCTGGCGCTGCCGAGGCTGCAACGACCTGTTCTGCGAAGACAAGCGGTTTGGGGCCACCGACCTCGCCCCAGAAGTCGGCTTTCCGAAGGCGGACTTCGGCTCGAAGTGGGCCGCACTCATTTGCACAAGGGATACCGGCTCAAACTGGACCCTTACATCAGCTAAACCAGGCGGCACCATCGCACATTCTTGCACTCCAGAGACCAAGCTCGAGCTAAAGGTGGGCAATGACTACAATCTCGAACAGGGTCCCATCGGGAAACATCGAATCATACTCATCGAGAAATTCGTCAACACCGCTGTCGACGTTGAAAGCGGCCAGAAGCACGGAGGGACAACAGATGCCTACCAAGCGCTGGGCAAGCCATTCTCTCTCACTCCACCTCTCTCGGCTGCCATTGCCCAGTCCTCCAAACTGCAATTCTTTAACATCGCAAGCGCAGTATTCATCCTCTCAGGCTTCCTTGCGGCGATTAGCGTCTACGCCCAGACAATGTTGATGTCTCGCATCGTTCTAACTATCGTCACAGTTGCAGGTCTTTCAGCAGGCTACCTAATGTTTCGAAAGCACCCGGTAGGCCCATTGTTAGGAGCCGCGGGAGCGGTCACAGGATTGGTCATATACAATGGGACAGTCATCGCGGCCAACGCGCTAGGAATAACGGACTACATACTCTCCGCGGCGTTGATAGCGGACTTGGTTCTCGCCCGGACAGGGAGAACCCGGATCAACACCCTCCGAAAACAGGCCTGGCACCCCCTCGACATGCCGGCCTACGGCTGAACACAGCCATGCCTGAGCCTTCCAACCCATTCCGGCCAAAAGAGGACCCGGAGCAACAATATGAGATGGAGGTCTTCATCGACCAAGTCGAAGAGAGCGGAGTGGGCGGTGGAGTCGCAAGCTTCCTCCAAGGACACGTAGTCTTCAACAACGAAAAATTCCCGTTCGACGCAATCGCCTACGGGAGAATTGGCGGCCAGAACGTAAGCCCCACCTTAGCCGCAGAATCCATGAAACGACTCCAAGACCTCAACGTGAACCTAGAGCTGTTTACCGCACAGCTTCAGCGGAAACTTGTCGAAGGTGAAATGAGCTTAAACCTACCGCCTGGAACGCTACCACCTGAGTTCTCGGGCGAACCTCGATGATGAAGAGCAGACTAGACAATAGTCCGGCCGAGCCTGTCGACCTTGCTACAGCAATTACATCTTCGTTAGAGTCCTCGCTTTCGGTTGAATCATGAAACGGCAAACACTATCTCCCACCGCGGCCCGGTGGGTGGCCTCGACCCGGGTGCCCAGTAACCTGCTGAACAACTGGGTCTCTGTCTTGCACGCCTCCTGGTACGTGGAGGCGACCTGGAGAATTGGGCAGTTGTGCTCAAGAATCTCCATTGAGAGTTTTCCAGCTCTTCTTGCTTCTGCCATGTAGCCCTCTTGGTCTCGCAGCTTGGCCAGTTCTCGCACTCGGTCCGGTCCTTCTTTTCCCGCCAGCTTCTCGGAGTATCGTGTGTACAGTTCGTTTTGTCGTTCTCTGAGAACCTGCTCGACCGCTTCACGGCCAAGTTTTCTCTCGATGAAACCGAGTGCACAGACCGAGATGTCCGAGTAAGCTTTTGGAAAGAGGCTGCTCGACTTGTCAGAGAGTTTGAACCAAAGCTTGGGACGTCCAACCCCACCTCGCTCGTAGAACCTCTCAATCAGGCCCCGCTCCTCCAATCCAATAAGGTGCTTGTGAACACCCATTTTCGAGATCCTCATCTTGGCCGCGATGCTTTGCAAGCTGAGGGAGCCGTCTCTCTTCAGCATCAGCAGGACCCGTTGGGCTGGGGCCGAGCCGGCCTGCTCTCCCAGTAGCCCGGTGCTTTCACTCATGAGTCTCGCTAAATGGCCCCTGAAAGATTAAAAATACCTTCCGGTTTACAAATCCTTCAAGGCTCGACGAGTAGTTGCTTGATGAGTCCGTCTAAGCCACAGGGACTAGTTCTTCCCCGTAATAGTAGGCTTTGAGGTTGCAATACTCACACCACGCTCCAACCCTGTTATCCGTCTGGTCTGAGTAGTACACGTTCATCTCCGACTGACCGCACCTGGGACAATTGTGATGAGTAACCTTCTCCAAATCGCGGCTTCGCCCAACTAGAAACAGAGCCTGCCTCGCTCATATCCAGTAGGTCGGAGTGAAAGTAAAACTGGAAACATCGAGAAACTCGCCAACGGTAGGGAGCCGAGCTCCTTTGAGCTTCGAGGAGAGCTACGGGTAAACGAGGGAAATTAACCAGGGCCCATGTACGAGACGAATCAAGCAGAGAGAGCCGGATGGTTACCCTAAGACTCCACGGGTGGTTACGAGAGGACGAAACTAGAGAGCCGACCAGGTACGGACAGGATGAGACTCCTATGAACCGTGTCGAAAACAAACGCACTCGGCTCAACGCCGAGGAGGCTGCGAGAAGAGACTTCGCGCGCAGACTAGGAACCTACTCCGATGCGAGCACTCGAATCCTATGCGCCTGCGGGCTGACAATGGGCAGAAAAGCCTTCCAAGAACACCAGGAACAAACACATCACGAGGAGAATAGGAGGACCGGGAAAGACGCGGAGCATGGAATAGACGTGTCAGTCGATTCTTAGGAAGAGTCAGACTGAACGACAGACTAGGCTGTTTTTCTCTCTGTTGGTCAGGGTCAGGCGGGTGTTTTCATCGGCAGTTCAACGTTGACGAGTGTCGGCTCAGGCTTCGGAAACGCAGTCGTGCGCCTCATGTAGGCTGAAGGGTCTCGCTGCCGTTTCTTCAAACACAGCCTCTCCAAGAATTTTACCCCCTTGTCCACCGGGCTGAGAGGCTTCACCTCGACATACCCAGTCTCCTCCGCGCTTTTGAGAATCTCCTCTCCACGTGGTGTCCGCGTCAGCACAGTGGTCCAGCCTGCGGGGGAACCGATGGCACCAATCGCCAAGTCTGCGAGTTCCGCGGAATAGTCAATACAGGCATTGCACTCCTCCCTGGCGGCTGCTCCTATGGCCTCGACCGGCTCGTCAATCACGAGCTTGTCGCCGACACGGATGAGAAGCCTGTTCTTCTTCACGTTAACATGGGTCACTGTTCTCAGATCAATGCCGCGCTTCCCTTGAACATAGTCAACCATCATCTTCTCATAGTCGAAGACTTTCGAGCAAAACAGGCCGATAGTGAAGACAACGTTCCTTGCCAGCTTTGGGGTCGCAATCCAGTGGGTGTTCATCCTCCACATCCCTTGCAGCTCACACGGCAAACCAACAACTGCTATCTTGTCCTCCTCGAAGTTGACGCCTCCCCTGTTCGGAATGGCAACATCGGCAAGCCCGCCCACCTGACCTCCCGGAGTATAGCGGGATCCGGCAGACTCCAGCAGGTCTTCCCGTGTTCGAGCAGCACGGGGTTCGGGCCTCCAAGGGTCATAGGCGCTGAAGCCGGAAACCAGCGCGTAGTCGACGAGCTTGTTGTCTAGTGCGTAAAGTAGGAAGGCTGTTCCCGCGCCACCGTCCTGAGCTCGTTTAAGAATCTCAGGATCCTTTGCGCGGACCGAATAAGTTCCTATATGGATTCCAAGAATAGCCTCTTCAGGCCGCCTCGCTCGTCCAAAAATCCTTTCCTCCACCTCGGCGAGCGGAAGTTCTATTCTTGGGCAGCTGTAGTAGCAGACCTGGCAGGCCGCACAGGTTCCACGCATGATCGGCTCCTCCTTGTCGCTGTGGAAGAGAATGTCAATCGGGCAGGAGGCGATGCATGCTCCGCAGTACATGCAGAGTCCCTTGTTCACAACCTCTGTCACGAGGTTGCCAAAGATCTTCAGCTTCTTCGGTAACGGTTTCCAGCCTTCACCTTCAACGCTGGACTTGAGCGGGGCCAGAGGTGGCGCTGTAGATGCTGGCTTAGCGGCCGTCGTTGGCGAAGGGAGTCCAGCTGGTGGCTTTGCGGAGGCAACCGGTGTCGTGACGGAGGCCGGGACAGTCTTCTCGGGCGCACCTGCAGGAGGTGTTGACATGTATCTAGTTCCGCTCCTTTTTGGCTACTTGGGTTGCTCCTCTAGAGGTTTCCACGGAGAAGACGTACTTATCATCCTTCTTCGCTGGCGGTCTCGCCAACCTCTCGGGGCTCCAGACTAGTAACTCGCGTGTGTATTCTGCGATGTCGTATTCAACAGTCTCCTCCAGAGCATATTCCGGACAATAGTCGGTGCAGTTGTGGGCTGTGACATTACCTGCAACGTAGGACTCGTCCCCTTCGACTGAGAGGTTCACGACAGGTTGATCTGTGACATTTGAAACCTTGATACTCGTGATCGGCGCGAAGACGTAGTTGTCATCCATAGCGAAGCGCGAGAATGTCTTGGTTCTCGAATCTCGGAATCTAATCTGCATCAGACTCGCCATTTTCTGCACAAACTCGCCTCGAACGGTCACTAGGAACGCGGGTTTCCTATTGCGGTGATTGACTGACGCAACCTGCCCGACGATTCCCGCCCTGAAAAGCAGTTGCTGCAACTGGAAGGCGAAAGTCTGTGATATGGTGGAATATTCGAAAAAGATGGACTTATTGCCTTTTGTTGGCCGATGTAGATATCCGTCGCCCCTCCAAGCTCCTTTGAGAAGCTCACGTTGCTTCTCCTGTGCAGCGAACATTGCCCAGTCTGGAAGTTTCTTGTTCTCGGCACCTCGGCCGAAGTTCTGGAAGAACTGGACCGCCACGACTGAGTGGAGAAGCACGTGTGTGCAGTTGTGGACTGTTGACATCTTTGTTCGGACCCTGAACACGCGCTCTAACAGTTGGGCCGCATCATTGATGTACTCGGCTTCATGTGCTCCAAAAGCAAAGCCAACTGTCCTACGTACTGTGTACCCTTCGGCTAAGTAGTATCCAATCAGTCTGAACAGACTAGTGTCGGCTTTGAGTTTCAGCTCCCGCGCTAGTCGTCTCCCGGTGCTGGGCTGTCCTATCACGACGTTCTGCTCGTAAAAGTCGATGTCCCGGACTTCTTTTGCAATAGGCATTGTCAAATAGTCGCCTTGTTTCAACTCTGCTGGAGTTTTCCAAGCGGGAGAGACAGGAGCCTTCTCCAACCTTCCCAATTTGACGAAGGCACGGGGAGACGCTAGGAGCGGATGATCCTGCGTAATCCTGAGCGGAAAGGGGGCCCCCAAAGGTTTGATGGTGAAGAGCCTTCCAGAGTAGTTTCTCGTCAAGACCCTGCGGACCATCCGGTACTCCCCGGTGTGGGTTAGGACTCTGTCGCCGGACTTCACCCGACTTATCGGTGTTACGGAGGGATTGGTAGTGACCAGGGTGTCAGGTGTCACACAGAAGTGGCAGAAGCAGCATCGCCCATAGAAATATTGCGGGTACCAGCGCTCTCCCCGCGGCACGATTGTGATGCATTTCTCGGGGCATATCCATGCGCATATTCCGCATCCTGTGCAGCGTTCTAGGTGGAGGAGGTGTCGTCCGCGGTAGCCTTTCTCAACGGCGTATCTCTGTTCTGGAAATTTCAATGTGTATGGTCGGTGAAAGAGGTGTCGGAATCCTGTGTAGTAGGCGACCCATGTTCCTAGGGCGCCTTTCAGCTTTCCAGCGCCGGGAATCTTAGCCAACGCTCATCTCTCCTACCTGCCGGCCTCAACGGGCCAGTAGTCGACGCTCCACCATGCTGTGGTCATGTCGGCCATGTGTCCGCCTTTGAGCAGAACGGGGATTGCTGACATGTTTCGGAAGGAGGCTGTGATGAACCGGACCCTGTAGGGTTTGTCTCCTCCTTCGCCCACCATGTAGAAGCTGCATTCTCCGCGGGCGGATTCTACTCGACTGTATGCTTCGCCTCTCGGAACGACAATAGGTGCTTTTCGTCTGATCGGCCCTGCTGGAATGTCCTTCAGTATTTGCTTGATTAGTTTGCAGCTTTCAAGCATCTCTTCTTCCCTGATGATCGCCCTTGAGAACGAATCCCCTTCCTTGCGCGTGGGGATGCCAAAGTCTAGTTTTGAATAGGCCGCGTATGGCTCGTCTTTTCGAAGGTCAGCGTCAACCCCTGAACCTCGCAATGTTGGCCCTGTCGCTCCGATGGCGATGGCCTCGCTCCGGGGTAGCACGCCTACGCCTTTCGCTCTGGAGGTGAATATTGGATTGTTGAAGAATATCTTGTCATACTCAACGAGGCGCTTTTCAAAGTACGCGATGCGTTTAATCGCCTCGTCTGCGAATCCCTGCGGAAGGTCGCGTCTCACGCCGCCGGGAACTATGTACGAGTGCGTTATCCTGGCGCCTGTAAGCTTCTCAGCTAGGTCAATGAACAATTCTCTATCGCCCAAGGGCCACATGAACATTGTAGTATGGCCGAGGAAGACGCCGAAGATGCTGAGCCAGTATAGATGGCTCATTATCCGGTTCATCTCGTTCAGCAAGCAGCGTAGGTACTGGGATCTGACCGGCGCCTCAACGCCCTGAAGCTCCTCTATGGCGCGAATGTAAGCATGGTTCAGGTTAGACGAATCTATGATTGCGGGCCGCTCGATGACCGGTATACTCTTGATAATGTTCCGGACCTCGCAAATCTTCTCGATCCCCCGGTGAACGTAGCCAGGGTCGGGTGCTGCGTTGACGATTATGTCTCCGTCTAGCTCAATGATGAGACGCATGTGCCCAGAGCCCGAGTGTTGGGGGCCCACGCTGACGGTCAATGTCTGGGGTCCCGAATCAGCCGTTCTGCTGGACTCCACTGCCGCTAGCGGTGCAGGTTTCTCAGGAACAGTCATGTCCGGATCAGTCCGTGGGGAATCGTACCTCTTTTCGGAGCGGTGGAGGACCATCCCAGTTGTCGGTCAGGAAGAGCTTCTCCATTCTCGGATGGCCGTCGAAAGTTATCCCGAACATCTCGAATGTCTCGCGCTCAAAATTGTCAACGCCAGGCCAGACCGAGATCAGAGAGCGGGCCTTGGGCGTGTTTCTGGGTATCGACTCCTTGATGGCCATGACGATGTCACGTGTCTCCTTGTTTTGTAGTGAGGAGCAGTGGTAGATGATTTCGAACCGTGCTTCTCTGTTGTAGTCTACTCCTGAGACCCCGTTTGCATGGTCCATTCCAAGCTCGTCCCGGAGAAAGGTTGCCACCTCAACGAGATTCTCAGGTTTGACGAGGATCTCCGGTCTGGAGCGTCGAACTACTCGGGCTTCGGTGATTTCTGAGGGGAAGCGGTCTTTCAGTTTCTTGATTAGCGCCTGTTCCCTTTCTTGGGAGAGGATCATCCTCTCTCGTACACCTTGGAGTGGCGGATTTTTTCTTGAAGCATGATGATGGCCTGCTCAAGCGCTTCCGGGCGGGGAGGACAGCCAGGGACGTAAACGTCTACTGGAATAAACTCGTGCGCGCCGTTCACTATGCTGTACGAGTCATGGAATAGTCCTCCTGAGATCGCGCAGTCACCCATGGCGATTACGTACCGCGGTATCGCCATCTGGTCGTAGATCATGCGCAACCGCTTCGCCATCTTCTTCGTAATCGTCCCTTCTGCCACGAGCAGGTCTGACTGGCGGAGGGAACCCAGAGGCAGGACTCCGAACCTTTCAAGGTCGTGCCTCGCTCCGCTGGCGGCGCCAAATTCTGCACTACAACAAGCAGTGGTAATGTTGACCGGCCACAGCGAGTATATTCGACCCCAGTTTACCACACTTCGAATAGGGCCGACATCTACAATTCTCTGCACGATTTCGCTCAGTTTTCCGACCCAGACGTTTATCGAGTCGGCGAGCATCGCTAGAACATCGTCTTGGTCCTGAGCTGTCTTCTGAGCGGACATTCTCTGTTCTACCACTCTAGGCCGGTTTTTCCCTATTTATTGGCATCTTTCGCTTCGATGGCGAGGACGCGTTCTGGCCTCTCCCGAATAAACCCGCTGGCTAGATAGTACCTGGACTATGGCTGAGACCGACGTGGAGCCTACTGGTCACATACTCTAACTGATCGGCGTATGAACCAAGAGTCTAGTCTTGACATGAAATGAGGGGAAAGTGGCCTCGTGGCCACTCTACTGGGGGCCTAGTCGTGGCGGTGATCGTAGCCAGAGACAGGGTGCGGAAGATACGGAAACACAGAGAGAAACGAGGCCGCATTGGGCGATTGTACAGGGTTGGTGTCTACGCCGTCGGAGAGCAGGCCAACCGCTGCGTCTGGAGCAAATGATGGGTCCACAAGCGGGAGTGTAGCGCCTGCAACAGCTCTGATTTCGATGTCGATCACGTCATCTTGGACTCTGCGGCCGTTTGGAAAGCCGTCCAACTGGCCGCCCAGCAATCCAAGTCGGTTGGGTGCTGAGGACGGTGCATATGCCATGTTGAGTCGAAGCTGGTCAGATTGTATGGGTCCCGTGAAATTCTGAAATCCCGAAATGATCCCGCCCGGTACGCCAGTCAGTAGAATAGCGATTAGGTCGGCCCGATCTTTGGAGTAGGCTGCGAGGTTGGGAAAGACGCCTGGGTAGAGAATGGGCAGCAGCTTCTGCAGTTCAGGTGTCTTGTAGTATTGTATGAACCGGGAGTCAAAACGTGGATGAAACTCGTTCCATTGGTCCTTGTGTCCCAAGGGGATTATGACCTCGTTGATCAGAGGCATTCCGAGCCGAGAAACCTGATTCCATGGTCCGTGTGTGATAACCGGCTCCGACTCGTCATCGTCATCGTCTCCCTCGTCGTCGCCATCGGTTGGAAGAATTGTAGCCTTTCGCCGGCTGGCTGAAGCCCACACGGAGATCGTGGAAGCCGGCTTAGCGAAGTCGCCTGAGCCCGGTGTAGATCCATCCCTGGTCAAGAGATTCTTTGGTACCTGGATTGCTATGGTGTGGACGCTGAAGCCCTTTGTCGTGTCTACTCCCGCCGCCGCGGGGGTTGAGATTAGGTGGAAGTTCTGAACCGGCCTGAGTGTTCCGAGGTCGAAGATAGAACCCAAATCCACATAGAACGCCTCGTCTCTCTGTCCCGCGAAAACCGTTGAGCCATCATCCAGAGTCATAATTGCCGCGTTCGCCAGATCGGCGTAGCCGGGTGTTGACCTCGGACCGATGTTGACGGGCGGAGTTGGAATATCGCTTCTCAAAAGGCTGGACCTGCCGGTCCGTCGTCGCCCAAGAACTCTTCTCACGGAATATGTCTGTTTGACATTCCAGTCAGCGCTGTCCAGTGAATCGATGGGTCCTGTATTGTAGAGGAACGATTCGGGATTGCCGATTTTGGTATCGAACCTGAACTGGTACGTGATGTCTTCTTTCCCGTCTCCATTGTTGTCGATCAAGATCTCGTAGAGAACGTCATCACCGAACGCGTTGAAGTTCGGGCCTCCCGCAGGCTCTTCAAGAGGTATGTAGCTTGCCAGGATAGTGACAGAGTCAGGTTTGTCGGGGCTCACGAATGCATAAAGATCTGTGTTGTCAGCAACCGGGTCCTTTGATATTCTAGGGGCTTCTCTGTGCGACGTCATCTCTGGATTAATCCTCCGCTTGGGCTCTTCCGGCTAGTTGGGCAGCAAGGTCCGGATCTTTCACTTTCACGGACTTGTCGGCACTGATAAGATTCAACTCATCGCCCCTCACGGTGACAACAACCATGTCGGAACTGGTCTGGGCCGTGCCCGTAGGCCTCGAGGTTGATTGAGGAAGTGGTATCTTGCCCATCATTGCCGCTGTACCGGCAGCGACAGCCGCCACGCCTGCACTATACTTCAGAAATTCCCGACGGGAAACCTTGCGATTGGGGTTGTTATGTTGACCATTCTCATTGCTCAAGAGCTTGATTTCTCCTATGGTTTTGCGGCTTTCGGCCGGAGCGCTATTAACGGTTTTTCCAATTCTCGCCGGGTTTTCTCCCAGATTATGTCTCGGGATTGCTATAGGCAGCTGTTGTCGTCAACTGATTGTTCATTCGAGAAAAAACGGCGCTCTAGCTCTGCTTTTTCTTTGAAGCCCGGTCAAACAGGCCAGGGCGGTCAGGAGGAGATTTGAAGCTCTCTGATATTAGCATCTGAAAGCCCTCTAGGGCGTTGTCGATGACTCCTTTCAGTTCGTCTCCGCCTGCGATGTCCCGGCTCATCGCTCCTCTTTGGTTGACAATCTTCGACTTCTTGAGAACTTGCTCGATGTTGGCCTCAGCTAGGCCGCATAGTTTCATGAGACTGATCAGATAGAGAGAGGTCTTTCCTTCTAGAGACTCTTTAGACGCTCCGACAAGCCTGGCCAGTTCAGCGCGATAGAGGTTTCCCTGTTTGGCGACAGCGGTCTCCACAAGGTCTTCAAGCACTGTCTCCGGGACCTTGACGAGAATCGCCAACCGAAATCCTCTTGGGGAAAGAGTGGTCGGGAGGTGAAGTTAATAGTATGCATTCGTAGCTTTGCATTCTGAACCATCCCTGCCGGGAAGCTTCAATAAAATGGCAAAACTAGAAACGTCTTGTCCCCTTGAAAGCTTCAGGAGATTCATGATTACTAGTACTTGCCGCTCGTTTATCCCGCCTGAGTATGAAAATGATGGCCAGGTCTTCCCGGAAAGGCCACGAGACCAAGGTACCATGTATGTCGAGGCTGAGGACAAGGTCACAATGAACAGGGTGAACGAAATAACTTTCGTGAAAGTCAGCTATGTGCTCGGAATCATCTACAACTCGAAGAGCGGCCACACGCAACTCAAATGGCGCCACCTCAAAGATGACATGGGAAGGCTCAATGGAGAAGCCAGCACGAACACAATGGTAAACCTTTACGAAGCGGGCGCCCTGGACAGACCCTTCATCCGATCAATAGCCGCTAGAGTTCGCGAGGACCAATCCCTTCACCATTAGACAAGACCGCTACCCCATGCCATCGAATACAACATCCTTTATTTTCGAATCCTAGAAGCGAGGTGAGGACGACGATTGCTCGAGCATTTCCCCACTCGAATAGAAGCGGTTGACAAGGTCCTTCCTAAAGGCATCCCTAGGAACAATCTCACAATACTGGCGGGGGAGCTGGGGAGTGGAAAGTCCGTTCTGTTGGAACAATTACTCTACAGCGCCTTGAAAGCCAAGGAGCCTTGCATATTCGTCAACTTCGAGGGTCCACCTATCGCCTTGGAACAGGACATGGCCTCTTTCGGCTGGGAAATCACCCCTGCTCTGAAATCCGGCCAGCTTCGCTTCCTAGACTGCTTCACCTTCCGAGTCCAGAACGCGACAGCCCCAGCTTACTCACACCTGGTCAAGGATCCAAAGGACCTTCGATCGGTCACCTCAGCTTTGTTCAACATGGTTGATGAGATGAAGATGCTCGGCAGAGGCGCAGTGTTTGTAGACTCGCTGACCGAGATGTTCACGTTGGTTCAAGAAGATAGACCCCTAGTCTACAACGTGCTAGACGGTGTGAAAGAGTGGAGAGCCAAGGGTCCGAAGGAGAGGCTTGTTCCCTTCTTCTGCTCACACCACACTCCCCTCCGGGCCTACGCGGAGCTCGACGACTTGCTATTCTATGTTGTAGACAGCATAATAGACGTGAGATTCAATCCAGGGTTTGCAGAGAGAGGGCTGCTAGTAAAGCAGTTCAGAGTTCGGAAGATGAAGGGCGCACCCCACGAGACCTACTGGGTCACCTTTACCATAGGCGAAGACGGGATCGTAGAGGTCCCCCTCCCAATCCCTGTCCTCAAGCCGCCAAGCTCGGGTAGCAAGAAGAAAAAGTAGCAAGTCTCACGGTGGGGCCTAAGGAGTAGACCGAAGAGTGCCGGTCAGTCCCCATTACGCGGTTCACTCTGGACCGCCTCGCATCAAAGTGCCATACTCCAGAAACCCGGTTTACGTAGCTGAAGGATACAAACCTCCAGTGGTAGCGGGACGATCATTCGAGTACGAAACGACTCCGCAGGTTGCAGGCTTCTGGACTTCGCTTTCCCTTGCCTATCGTCAATACATGAAGAAGGAAGCTGACACACGAGGAATTGACTTACGGCTTTTGCTTGACGAGAGGCTGACGGGTGCTTTTCAATGCGTAGGCTGCGGAAAACCGATGGTAATGCGGGAACTCTTTGCCAACGGAGATCGGATGTACCAGTGCCTCAATGGAGACTGCGTGAAGAGGATCATACGATACCACTATCATCATCAATCAGGTCACGTTACTGAGGTTGCATGAGCCGCAGCTCAAGTTCCAGTGTCTTGCTGAAGACTCAATGGCGCACTGAAATATGGTCTAACGTAGCGCAGACAAGCTCTGCGCTAACTCATCGCTCGACCTTAAAAAAGGGGCACATCGAGGAAACCTCTTCCTAGCCCCAGCCTGAGACCTTTTCGGGGTCGATCTTGAGGATTACCCTTCTCTCGGCTGGATTTCTGTTCTCGTACTTGTCTTTCCCGTGGTATTTCTTGGCCATCTTGTCAATGTGTTGCTCAGCGGTCGGCCCGGCGATCTGTTCCACGACCTTTCCTCGTATCTGGAGGAAGTAATACGGGTTGGATGGGTCAGATATGGCAAGGGCGACCCGCGGGTTCTTCTTCAGATTCCTTTGCTTAACTCTTCCAATCGCCGTGTTGACCAAGACGAACTTTCCATCTGTGTCGACCCAAACCGGAGTCACCTGAGGAGAGCCGTCAGGGAATGTTGTCGCGACGAAGGCGAAAACCTTCCCTTCCAGTTTTTTTCGGGCCTGTTCTGTTAGCATTTGTTAATCACTTACGTCGAACATGTACGTTGTCAGGATATACGGGTTATCCTAGCCACCACAGAAGATCGGTGCGTATCCGATACCGAGCCTCAGTTTTCGTAGTTACGTGAGACTTTTGTCGCGTTTCTCAGTTGTGCTCGACACGTTCTGAGACTCTGGGAAGAGTTGTGCGATGCGACACACTGGAAGGTGGAAGATAGCCCTGTTTCTCGCAGTCTCCTGTGTGTTTGGAGCCATCTCAGCTTTTCCGCCAGTTCACGCGGCTGAGACGTACAAGGCTACTGCGTTCCCGTTTTACAGCCAAGAAGGCTCAATCATCACTCTAGTCCTAAGCGTTTCTGGCGCGACGCCACTTATCGCATACCAGTTTGTGTTCTATATCATCGATCCGAATAATGCTATATGTTCATCGATTAACGAGGACCATACGACGGGCGTAAGTGAGACCGAGTTTGGGCTAATCCTTGCGTTTCCAGGCCCCGATTTTCCGTCGCTCACCTGCAGCCAGACATCTCTAGTCGGATCCTACCGGGTCAGCGTCAACCAGACGAAGCCGGTGGCAAAGTCTAATGTGAGCCCTGGAGTGTATTTCTTGATCGGGATAGCAGATAGGGGCTCGTACCAGAGAACGACGACTGTCTCGATTCTGGCCACAGGCTACCGCTCGTTGGAACCTGTAACCGTTGTGATTAGGACAACATCAAGCTTGACGCTTATACTCAGCGATTCGATATTTGCCGACCCGTCCGGCGTTGTCGTCGACTCTTGGAAGGTTCCGCGAAACGCCACAACGACGGAGCAATACTTGGTAACAGTCACCGGGTCTTCGACTTCCAAGAATCCCTCCGATGCAGAAATCATAGCTGTCTATCCCGCGATAATGTCGATCACGGGAATAACCCCCAGCGGCTCCTCGTATCAACGAACCCAAACCATGGAGTTCTCGTTCCAAGCTGTATACCCTAGCGGAGAATTCTCAGATACCGGTGTTGGACTCGTGACGCTCGCAAGGCCTAGCGGAGGAAACATCACATTGACAGCGACATACGACAGCCTCAGACAGGTGTTAGTGGCAAAGTACAAGACCACCCCGACAAATCAGACCGGAACTTGGACAGCATCTCTACAAACAGGCGCTTTTGATGATGGCTGGGGGAATACCGGCCCAGTCTCACCAGTTGCGGCAACCGCTCAACTACAGCCCGCAACCTTCTCAGTCTCGATAACTGTCAAGCCATATTTCGTCGTGAACGAGCAGATCAGGTTTAACGCCACTCTCCAATACCCTGATGGAACAGCCTTCTCCTCGGGGCCAGTCTATGCGTTTATGACATTCATCGGCCAAGCATACAATTATTCGATCCCCGTGAGCTACGACTCGACCCTCGGACTCTGGGAAGGCGCCTATTCTCCAAACAATGCCCCCGGAGGATTGTGGGCTCTCAAAGTGTCAGGTGTTGATTCTGCGTCTCCTTCGAATTCTGGCTTTTCTACGAGAAACATCACGCTGCAGGATAGACCGCCAGTTGCCAGCTTCACGCAGTCAAGCACGAACGTCCTGACAAACGTAATAGTCAACTTCGACGGCTCGGCGAGCAACGACCCGGATGGAACCATCATCTCGTATTCATGGACATTCGGTGACGGGTCAACGGGTTCCGGGCACACCGTCAGCCATAGCTACGCATCCGCCGGGACATTCACGGTAAGACTGAACGTTACCGACAACAGCGGGTCAACAGCTCTCGCCTCAGCTGTCATAACCGTTCAGGACCGCCCGCCAACAATTATGTTTTCTTTATCGACGAACAGCACAACCACGGGGACTGTAGTAACCTTCAACTCTGCTGGAACGGCCGACCCGGACGGTGTAATAGTCTCATACACCTGGGACTTTGGAGATGGGTCTTTCGGGTCAGGTCCCTACCCGAGTCACACGTACTCTAGCCCTGGCACATACACGGTGAAACTAACCGTGGTTGACGACAGCAACTCAGCAATATCCGCGTCTTCAAGCATCATCGTCAGAGCACCCACCACCGCCCCAAGTGGGACATCATCAGTCCCCCTTTACTGGTTCGGAATACTGATAGCGGTCATTGCCGGCATGCTCGGAGGCGGGTTCTTCTATTTCCGACGACACCGTGTCACACATGCCAACTTGAAGATCGACCTTGAGGCCGTCCGGTCGGAGGCAGGCCGGATTGAAAGCCAGGAGTTTTTCCAATCGGTGAAAGACCAGTTGAAGAAAGATAGGGAGGGTCAAGAGTGACAAAGGTAATCGCAATCCACTCGTTCAAAGGAGGAACCGGGAAGACAACTCTGTCAGCGAACCTCGCCACAACCCTAGCCGCCAACCATCGAGTGGGAGTGATGGACTTGGACTTGTCAGGCCCTGGCCTCCACGTGATTTTCGGCCTCAAGAAGGGCGATGTCAAGGCCACGTTGACCGACATTTTTCTCGGAGATGCTTCTCCAGAGGACGTGGTCATCGACCTCTCACCAAGATTCGGACTGTCAAAGGGCGGACTGTTCTTCTGCCCTGCCAGCAACAAAGTAGAGGACATGCTTCGACTCTTGAAATCCGGACTTGAGGTCACCGTGTTCCAGGATACGTTGCAGAAAGTTGGAGAACTGTACAAACTTGACTATATCATAGTAGACACTCACCCGGGAGTCGAAAACGATACTGTTCTAGCAATGGGTTGCTGCGACGCCCTAGTTCTCGTGTCGAGGGTTGACCAGCAGGACCTCTTCGGCACGGCGGTTATGGTGTTGCTAGCGGAGACATTCGAGAAGCCCACTTTTCTCACTCTGAACATGGTCCCACCAGGGGTGAAGATCAAGGACGCTGAGAAGGTTGGACGAGAGCTTGCTCAACTCTTCAGGTCCAGGTTCCTCGCCGCTTTCGAGTTTCAGATGGACGTCATCAACAACCTGAGCCGTTCCGTCTTCGTCATAGACAATCCGAACTCGCCCTTCGCACACAAGATAACCGGAGCAGCTGAGAGCCTCATGAGAGAGCTGGGGGAGGCGGCGAAAGTCGCAAACTAGCCCTCGACGCCCAACACCAGTCGACCTGAGACGACTAGTCGGGTCCGTCAACCAGCTACGGTTCAACGACAACAAGGGAGAAGTCGCGTTTTTCGGCCAGAAAATGATCATTCTCAGAAGAGACTTTTTCCGCGTCATGCGGGAGGGGCTCGAACGGATGGTGGGCGACCAGTCGGCCCCGTTTCTCTCCTATCTTGCCAGCGGTGTCGGCGTTCACGAGGGTAGTATTTTCCGGGACAGTGTCCAAACGGAGGGAGAACAGGCAAGAGTCGAGCTGGAGAACCTGGTTCACACAGCGTTTGAAGACACGAACCTTGGCTGGGGAAAGATCCGCGTCAGCAACCTCAACTTCAATAAAGGCACGGCCGACATTACCATAGCTAACTGTTTCGAGGCCCTAGAAAACGGCACAAGCGAGCATCCGAACTGCATGTTCACAAGCGGCTTCCTAGCCGGCCTGTTCGCGGAAGTCTTCGACAAGACAGTCCAGGCGAACGAGCTCAAGTGCACTTCAACCGGAGCGACCGCATGCGAGTTCCGAATCGTTCCCTCCGACACTGAAGGACAGGCTGACAAGCCTTCGGCTGAGGGAGAAGCAAAATCACCCGCGGCTCCTTCTGCCGAACAGAGCCCGGCAGGAACAAAAACGCCCCCGGCGACTCCCCCACCGAAGGCCGAAACGCCGCCCTCGCCTGTCGCTACCAGTGGCAAGCCGACCAAGGAAGATCAAGACTTGGATCGTAAACCGGGAGCCGCCACGACAGCCCAGCGCCCCGAACAGGCTGAAATTGATGCTGGAGTCGAAAGAGCAGCCAGGATCGCCAAGCGCAAACAGGGATTCTGGGAAAAACACTTCAAGAAACACCAGGACTAGGCAGCCCTTTCTCCAAGGACACCTCTGACGTCATCAACTTATCTGCGAGTATTGGGCACTTTGAAGCGCAGGCCCGAGGCGCCTGTCCCGCAGGGGTTCGTGGGTTCAAATCCCACCTCCCGCACCAACAACATTGTCCGAGTGAAACTAACAGGTGAAACAGGGGATCTCGGGGTCTCACCGGTCTTATCTCTCGAGACTAGCAAGCGATTACGATTTTTTCTGTGAAGAGTCTGCTGTCCGGGGCGGTTTTGGGCTTGTTCTTTTGAGACTGGCTGATTACGGGCTTGTCTGGCGTTTCTTTGAACCGTGCGTATTCCCCTAGGATTAGGCGTGCAATTGGCGTGTCTGGAAGTCATGATCTTCCCGTGATCTTGGTGCGACAGCAAGGCCTACTCCTCGCTAGGTGAGTGTAAGTAATCTGAAGGCCTTCCGCATGAATCAGCCCCTAGCGAAGAGGATGAACCCCGGGCTGTTCTGGACTAATTGGACCAGTTTCCCCAGGCGCCGGGAGTGGGATTCGAACCCACGAGGGCGTGACGCCCAACGGCTATCATGTCAAGGCCCAACCTTGCTCAGATCTCGAGGCCGTCGCTTTAACCACTCAGCCATCCCGGCGCAAGGGCTCCCGCAGAGGAGTCTGGCTAAAACGATTTGCGATGAAGCGGGTCCTCAGAAGTAGGCCATGTGTAGGAATATCTCTCTAGTTGCCGGATCTGACCCGAGATGTGGCAATCGGAACGGGGAGAGTCCCCAAGGGGTCTTTGAGAACCGCCCCCTCCTTCTGGACCCGACGTGGAGTCAGATGGTCTGCTCCAACTCTATCCTTCAGAAGGTTGAGACGGTCTCGCAGAGAATCCTGATAGGTGAAATCGGAACACAAGGAGTACTCTTTGTGAAGCTCGACCATTGTTTTGTAGATTATGATTCGAGCACTTCCCCCGAAAGTATCTGTTAGAACTTGGACCACATCGTCGAACCTCGTTGCGATGTCCATGCGGTTGATTCCCTTTTTCTCGAGATAGTCATAGATGACATCACGCACAGTGGAGCCCATCCCGTCGAGCGATGACTCAAAGCAAGCATTCAGTGTTTCATAGAATAGCATTGTCAACGGTGCTCGCATAGACGGGGACCAACCACGGAAAAATCCGTCTAGGAAATGAATACGGATATTGTATCCAGCGTTCATCGAAGAATGGAACTGCGATGACAAAGCGCTCGCAAAACATTGCCGAGACTTCGCAGACTAGATTGGGTACGGCATAGCGAGGTTCCTAAGGCTCTTAAAATCGACATCTGCATCGGAATAGCCAGGGTTAGACCCGTTGAGCAATTCTGACTATCGCATCACGACGGTCGAGGCTCGAGAAATTCTTGATTCGCGTGGAAACCCCACTGTTCAGGTTGACGTTCGGACAGAGACCGGGTTCGGACGATTCTCAGTCCCTTCGGGAGCCTCGAAGGGCAGATTCGAGGCGATTGAGCTGAGAGACCGCGACCCCAGCAGATACCTCGGACTTGGAGTGCTAAAGGCCGTCGAGAATGTGAGAAAACATCTCGCCCCAAAGGTGAAGGGAATGGATGCCAGGCAGCAAGGAGAAATAGACTCTAGAATGCTTGAACTTGACGGTACTCCCAACAAGAGCCATCTAGGGGCTAACTCCATCCTAGGAGTATCAGGAGCCGTCGCACGGGCTGCTGCAGACACTGCACGCATTCCTCTCTACAAGTTCCTCGCCCATGGCCATCTATTGGTCCCAGTTCCAATGATGAACATTCTGAATGGGGGAAAGCATGCCGGCAACGAGCTTGCATTCCAAGAGTTCATGATTATTCCCGCCGGCCTTGGCAGCTTCAGAGAAGCCCTCCGTTGCGGCTCGGAGGTATACCATGTTCTGGGAAAGAGCCTAGAAAAGAAGCTTGGGAGGGCAGCTGTGAATGTAGGGGACGAAGGAGGATTCGCTCCCCCCATGAAGAGCGTCCATGATGCCCTCGAAGAGGTTAACTTTGCCATCGAAGAAGCTGGGTACTCTCCTGGCCGAGAAGTCCTTCTTGGAATCGACCCTGCAGCAGATAGCTTCTTCGACGAGAAGTCGGGGACCTATCGTGTCGACGGTAAGTCTCTGAGCGCAGGGGGATTATTCAACATGTATTGTGAACTTTGCGATAAATTCCCGTTAAGATCAATCGAAGACCCGTTCCATGACGAAGACTTCGTAGGCTTTGCAAAGCTAACCAAGCGGCTTGGTTCTGGGACGCAAATTGTTGGTGACGACCTTTTTGTCACAAACTCTGCGAGATTAGAAGAAGGGGTCTCGCAGGGAGCCGCGAACGCCCTTCTGGTAAAACTCAATCAAGCTGGAACAATCACTGAAACCGTGACCGCTGTTGAAACAGCTCGGAAAGCGGAATACGGCCTGGTCGTCAGCCATAGGTCTGGGGAGACCGAAGACTCAACGATCGCAGATGTGGCTGTGGCCTACGCTGCTGGCCAGATCAAGACAGGGGCTCCGGCGAGGGGGGAGAGGACGATGAAGTATAATCGGCTACTCGAGATCGAGGCTGAAATAGGTACTGAGGCGAGCTTCTTCGGCCCTGCGTTCCTCGAGCACCACTGGGGCTGACTCGTACGCTCGTATTGTTCAGGTTCAAGCGTTTTATATGCCCCTGAGGTAAAGGAAAAGGGCAGTGGATAAGAATGGCAGAAGCCCCAGCGACGGGAAACGTTCGCAAGCTCATTGACGATCCAACCTTTCCAACACAGTGGACAGTGGTCGAAGAACACCTTGGCCATAAAGTGTTGCGGAAGGAGGGTGAGAGCAAGGAGCTGAATGTTCATGGTTACGCAGTGGGGGTGGACTTTGACATTTGCATCGCGGACGGGATCTGCATTACAGTCTGCCCGACAAACGTGTTCGACCGTATGGACATACCCTCAGAACAGGCACGAATGGACAACGGAACACTCAACGACAGTGGAAAGGCGCTGTTGGCAATCTGGAAGGCGGACCCTGCAAGAGAACAGGATTGCATCTTTTGCCGGGCTTGCGAGATCCAGTGCCCAGTTCAAGCTATCAAGATAACCGAACCGTAGGTTTCCAAACATTTCCTATCTTGATCCCGCGAGCGGAGCATGTGTTTCGCGAGCTGAAAGGCTAAAACATCCCATAGCAACTCACGCGTAATGGCGTTTACTGGGCTGAGAGAAGCCGGGCTTACAAAGGCTCGCATCGAAGCCTTGACCGATGGAATCTTTGCGACCGTAATGACCGTTTTGGTACTTGGACTTCGGCCCCCAACTATTGACCTCAATACTCCCGGAGCCAGCTTGTCAAGCGAACTGTTCAAACTCGCCCCGAACATTTTGACCTATGCACTCAGCTTCATAACACTCGGCCTCTACTGGGTCGGCCATCATAACCAGTTCCATTTCGTCCGACGGACCGACAGGACATTGCTTTGGATTAACATTGTATTCTTAATGTCGATTGGGTTCGTTCCATTTACCACGTCTCTTCTAGAGAGCGTACCCTGGTGATCCCGCAGCGGTCAGGGCCTATGGGGCCAATCTTGTTGCTAACGGGCTAGGATTGTATGGCACGTGGTGGTATGCGACCTCGAGTCGTCGGCTCGTTGACAGGGACCTCGCCTCGAGCACAGTCGCCCTAGTCAAGAGAAGGATTCTAGTCGGTCCAGCTGTTTTCTCAACGGGGATTGCAGTCTCGTTCGTCAGCCCGCTGGCGAGCACAATTATCTTCTTTCTACCGATCTTCTATTACATTCTACCCGGACATATCGACGTGCATATTCGAGGAGAGCATGGTCATGAAGAAAAGTGAGCAGGGGGCAAACATGTCTCTGGCGAAGCGTTTCTACGAGGAGATTATCAATCGAGCCAATTTGACCTCCTTGACGAAATCCTCGACGCGGGAATTGTCTGGCATGACCCGCTCCTTCCAAACGTTGAGGTGCGAGGGGTCCAAACATTCAGAGGCGTCCTGATGATGTACCGCTCTACCTTTCCCGACCTTGAAATCAAACTCGAAGACCAGTTTTAGCATGGAGATAGAGTTGCGTCTCGGTTTGCCATCCTCGGAACTCACAAGGGTGAGCTGATGGGTCTCAAACCAACCCTGAATAGGATTTCAGTCTCTGGAATCAGCAGTATCCGGTTTAAGGATGGAAGCGCAGTGGAGGAGTGGATTGAGGAGGATGGCCTCGGGCTTATGAGACAGCTTGGTGCCATCCCATAGTCAGGACGCAGGCCAGGCTAGGGCACGCGTAGCTTCACGCAAGCGTCGAATTTCGAATAGTATCTCTTGACATCTCCTGCGCCATACTTTGCTCGGAAACTCTCTATTGTCTTCTTTACTTCGCTCATGTCTGTTGACGTTTTAGCTTTCACCGAAATACTGGCTCCTTTCAAGCTCAGGCTCAATGCGGGGATCTTAACCAAGTTTTTGTACCAATTTGTCGCCGTCCCCTTGAGGGGGAGAAGAAGCAGTTCGTCGGAGTCATAGGTGAACCAGACAGGTAAGGATACCTTTTTCCCGGAAACTCTTCCGGTTACAGTGAGCTCCAGTTCTCGGGCTGTCTGGAGAGCTTTCCCAAGATCAGTCTGCGGCATGTTAGATGTCTACCTGGGCGTATTGATATCGATTTTGCGAGGTGAGCTATCTGACTCTATTTTGCCTTAGCCAGAGGGTGCACTTTCTCCCTGGAGGATTCAATGGCCATGGCCCGTGGTTTATCCCATCGCTTGACCCATTCGCCTAACTGGCCAAGGAGTTCGTGAAGCTCGAGCCCTTTACGGGTGAGGGCGTACTCGACCCTTGGAGGAGTTTCTGGATAGACCTTCCGTTCTATGATCTTCCGCTTCTCAAGCTCGGTGAGCCTATCGGCGAGACTTGTCGCGCTTATGCCGACTATACGCCGTTTCAGCTCGTTGAACCGTGCTGGCTGCTTCAGGCCCAGGGCGTGGATGACGGGCAGGGTCCATGTCCGGGCAAGATTATTCCAGGCTGAATGAAAAAGAAGGCAATCTTCGGTCTGCTGTTTGGTGAGGTCCTGGTTTTCCTGGATTAACTTACTCAAGTAACTGATACCTACTTGGTCCAAGTTGACTACCAAGTATATAAGGATGACCATGTGCTACTATAAAGCAGCGAAAACGGGAATGATTAGAGAAAAAGTGGAGACTTTCGGATTCACAGAAAACGAAATGCGATATATTATGGAGAGGAGACTGGGGAGAATCGCCTTAGTATCCAATAACCAACCACACATCGTACCAATCACGTATGAATTCGACGGGTCCTTCTTCTACCTAAGCGGCTGGAACGTCGAGTACGGTCCCAGCTTCTGTGAAGTTAGAGAGAAGAACAACGTAACTTTGCTCATTGATGACTTGACATCGGCAACCCTATGGGTGCCGCGTGGTATTGAGATAATGGGAGAAGCTGAGACGATTGAGAAAGGAGACTTCCAATACATGAAAATAACCCCTCGCGGAAAAAACAGCTGGGGGTTCTAGGAACGGAGGAAGGAAAGATGGCATTAACAAGCCTCGAGAGCCAGATAACGGGAGCAGTTGAAAGACTAAGCGAGAGCGTGGTCAGCATAGACAGTATGAGAATGGCTAGAGACTTTGCCTCCGGCTTCTTCCCAGTCGAAGGAAAAGGCTCAGGGGTCATAATCGATTCTAAGGGATACGTTATCACGAACAATCATGTTGTTGAAGGAACCGCCCGGGTCAGAATTCACCTCAAAGACGGCAGAACGTTTGTTGGAGAAGTGGTCGGGGCTGACTCCAATACTGATGTTGCCGTTGTCAAAGTCGAAGCGGACAATTTGCCATCGGCCTCGCTCGGGGACTCCGAGAAGCTGAAAGTGGGCCAAATAGTTCTCGCAATCGGGAATAGCCTCGGACTTCAAGGCGGACCAACTGTCTCAATGGGAGTAGTCAGCGCTCTCGGACGCCCGCTTCCTGGGGCCGACTTCATCTACGAGGGTTTGATCCAGACAGACACGGCGATTAACCCGGGCAACAGTGGTGGACCGTTGGCAGACCTCAACGGGAACGTGATAGGTATCAACACGGCGATGATACCGTTCGCCCAGGGAGTAGGCTTCGCCATCCCGGTAAACATGGTCAAATGGGTAGCTGGACAGATACTTGAGAAGGGAAGGGTTGTAAGACCCTGGCTTGGAATCTCAGGGGCAAATCTTAACCCCGCAATAGCGAGAAGGTACGACCTACCATCAGACACCGGTGTGTTAGTGGTTGAAATCGACCCCAGAGGACCCGCGTTTCAGGCAGGAATAAGAGTCGGAGATGTAGTAGTACAAGTAGGACCGCACGAGATAAAAGAGATGAAAGACATCATCTCAGCCCTGTCGAAGCTTCATATCAACGAGGAAATAGAAATGTCCCTAATCAGACTTGGAACACGAAGAAAAACGCTACTAAGATTGATAGAGGCCCCAGCGCAGATGACGGTGAGAAGGTAAGAAAGCTACGGCAGACCTCATATCCTTCGAGTCAATCCTCAACCTCGTCTACTTCGCTTCGTTCTTCATCTTATTCCTCTATGGCCAACGATTACAAAGCACACTGATGTTGGTCAATGTGAGACGTAGCCTTAACAAGCTGGACCGTTTCAGGGCCAATGCCCGCCTGCGGCTTCTCAGCTCCATGCAGCGCTACAATACCAACCGCGCAGACGTGGAGACCCGAATGGACAGGGTCACAAGCTCATTCGCGATAACACCGGTGAGCATGGACCCATCAGGCATTATCGGAAAGCTAGAACACGTCCTCGACACGTACGACGACCTCCTCAAGACAGAGGTCCAACGCGTCGCCCCGAACGCGAACGAGGCTGAGATTAACACACTCAGCAACCAGCTAGAGGTCTCAATCGGTCTTGACACAATGTTTCGTGTCGTTCGGCATTACTACCTTCTTGCCAAGAAGCAGGGAGGAATTCTGGCGCTGGCACAACTGCAAATGGCTCTTCCCACCATTATGGAAGAAGCAGAGGCGTATAGCGCCGCGATAGACGCGTTCGCTACTGGCAAGCCGATTGGAGACGGAGCGGGACCGTTAGTGGCAACCCGCCTAGCCATGGGAACAGACGGTAAAGAAGCTGTCAAGGACACCATGGTCTACGACGTCCCATTTGAGGGACGCAACATGATGGTCATCCGCGCCAAGGGGCCCGGAGGCAACGTTGGCAAACCGGGCTCTCTGGTCGAGAAGCTAATACAAGAAAAGGGTCCGGTTAGCTTGGTCATGACGGTGGATGCTGCGTTGAAGCTCGAAGGAGAGCTAAGCGGAGATGTGGCAGAGGGAGTCGGCGCTGCGATCGGTGGCCCTGGAACAGAAAAGTACCATATTGAAGTCAGTGCGGTAAAGCAGGGAATTCCGCTGGTTGCCGTTGTGGTGAAAATGTCCTCGAAGGAAGCGATTTCCACAATAACCTCTCAACTGGAGAAGGGCGTGGAAGAAGCTGCCAAGCGCGTTAAGAACATCATACTTGCAAGAACCAAGCCTGGAGACAACATAATCGTGGCAGGCATAGGCAACACCATCGGAGTTGCCTAGGCAAGCTCTCTCGACGCCACACCCCTTTACTGCAACAAGATTTTGAGCATTAGGCTGGATGACGAGAGCTTATCGGAGAGACGAGACGGTAGTGAGCTCCTGGGACGACTCTTACCAGAACACTCCACCTTGGGACATCGGAAGGCCTCAACCAGCTCTTGTCGGGATCGTAGAGAAAAGCGAGGTGAAGGGCAACCGAGTCTTAGACGTGGGCTGTGGAACAGGCGAGAACGCGATCTTTCTAGCCGAAAACGGATTCTCAGTGACGGGCCTAGATGTTTCGAGGAAAGCCTTGGAAACAGCGAAGGCGAAGGCTATGCAAAGGAGGGTCAAGGTTGACCTTCGAGTCGGAAGTGCCCTCGCCATGGACTTCCCAGAGGGGTCCTTCGACACTACGATTGACTCGGGACTGTTCCACACTTTTACGGACGAGGACCGCCCGGAGTTCGCGGCAGAGATTGCCCGAGTTCTACGCGGTGATGGATTGTATTTCATGCTCTGCTTCAGCGAGAAGGAGCCAACCAGTTGGGGCGGGCCTAGAAGAGTGACCGAGAAGGAGATCGTGGACACGTTTTCTCCATCCTTCAAGATCAACTATATTCGAGACGCTCTGTTCGCAACCAGAATTCACAATAACGGTGGAAAAGCCTACCTCACATCAGCAACTAGACACCGCCACGAAACCTAGCCGTGATTGGGCCCTAGATGTTGGAATAGGTAGCTTGGATTCCGCTAAAAGCTAGGTCGAAAGGTATCACGCTAGTGACCTGCCCCGAGCCGCTTTGCATGGGAGGATTGATGTCCAAAGTCGTCCAGAAGAGATTCCGCTACATGAGGAGCTTCATGCTTCGATTCAGCAGTGGCACTCCGAGCGGCGATCTGGATTATGTCCGCAAGAGACTTGCCCTCGACAGAAGCCCTGGGTATCTGACACTTCTCGACAAGGTTTCTAATCACGATCTTTTCGACAACCTTGGAGCCGTAGCCTAAGAGATGTCTAAGGGCCAGGATAAACTGTTCAACATCTTTCGGGATCTTCTGTCGGGTGATCGAGTGTTCTTTCATTAGGTAGAGCATGAGCGATTCTTTGACGGCTGTTCCAAGGACTTCAAGCGCGGAGTCTATCGACTCAAGAAGTATCGAATCGATCTTGCTCTCAGACTTGACCATTGTCAAGACACCTGGACTAGGCCTATTTCCTGATGGTTTTGGGAGATTCCTGCAGCAATACCGTAATAGTCTGTTCGAGGTTTGACTCCGGACAGGCAGAGAACTCCGTCATATTCTGTAAGTTTGAAGTGACTATCCGAGGCGCAACTAAGCTGTCTGAGAGTGTTCGAGAAGGGCCTAGCTATGGATACTAAAATGTCACCTGCGTTCCGGACCTTAGCGATTGTCTCGCTGATGAGGCCCTGCATTGCTTGCAGGTCTTTCGCAAACCTAGACTCAAGAGAGTCGAAGCCGAAGATGCTGAGAATTCCTCTCGAAGGGGTCCTGCCTAGGCGTCGGCATGTCTTCCAGAAAGTGTCGAAGGGCTGAAGCACGGTCGCTCCTCCAAGGTTTACTGTGTTTGGAGCACCGCGACCGGTGATGTCGAAAATGTGGAAGGCGGCCAATCCTTCAGCCCCAAGATGGTTCTTGAGAGATGATTGCAGTTCTTCAGGAAACATGCCGTCTACCGGGATGCAGATGACCTGGTCGCCTGCCTTGACTGCGTTGCTGATTATGGGGGCTAGGAAGCCTGTCAATGCCTCTAGTGAAACGTCTTCTGAGACCTCGAAGAGGTTGTGGCTTCCGCGTCGAAACCCTCCGCCGAGGATCGTGTCTAAGTCTCTAATCCCTGTTGACCGGTGAGAAGAATCGCCCTTCAGAGTCTCGAAATTGTGCCCATCGTTCGCCGTGGTGGGCTCGAATGACTTTAGGACTCGAAATCCGTTGTCAAGGGTGAAAAGATGTTCTCTCTTTCCTATCTTCGTTCCTCGAAGCTTGTGAATGCCTAGAATCCTCAAGATTCTTCCTCCAACTTCTCGCTGACTGAACCGGAGCACACCATCGGCAACAAACTCCTCTATTCCAAGACCGAGCCTTGAGGTTCCCACTGGGACCTCGGAGATCAGCAGGGTGGTACAGCCTGCTTGGCGGATTATCTTCCCGAGAATCGTATGAAGAATTGAGCGTGCCTCTATGACTTGGGGAAAAGCTTGGGCCATTGCCGAGAAAGAATCTATCACGAGCCTAGAGGCGTTGAGATCTGTTACGGTGTCGACAATTACCTGGGTGGCCGCCGAAATGCCCTCGCTCTTCACAGTCATGAGATCCAAGAAAATAAACTTGCCTTCCTGTTCCAGCTTCTTGAAGTCGAGACCATACCGTTCCATCTCCATGAAAAACGCGTCGCGCCCCTCTGCAAAAGAAACGTAGATGCCCTTCTCTCCAAACTTTGTGGTTCCCTCGAAGAGGAACCTTGCAGCGAAAGCAGTCTTACCTGAGCCCGGTGTCCCCGCGAGAAGAACCAGACTGCCTTTTGGCAGGCCTCCTTCGATAACATTGTCTAACTCTGGCACTCCGAAGGGGACTCGTTGTGCGGAGGCTTGCAATGTCTGCCGTAGACTTGGCGGAACTTGACGGAGTTAAGAATCCTGATACCTCTACTCTAGGGTCTGGGTCAAGACGCGACCCGGTGCCAGTGTCTTTTACCTAACCTAGGGTCAAACTTGACGAGTTTTGAAACACTCTGGAGCCTAGGGGTTAAGTACTCATTCGTAGAACGGGCTCGCGATTTGTAAGTTGGCGTTTTGTCATCGTTGCGGAAAGGCGCTGCCTGCTGATGCAACTTTCTGCCCTGCATGTGGTAGCCCAGTGCCTGGAAGCCCGGTCGCCACGACACCAAGGCCTGCACCTATGCCTCAACCCCAGTCATTCCCAGCCGCGGGAAATTACGCATCCATAGGAGATAGGTTTGTTGCGGTACTAATCGACCACATAATTCTCGCGTTTGTCTCTCTTGTATTCGTGATCCCTGCTCTTATTCTTGGAGCTTTCACTGCCAGCTTCGGCTTTGACATCTTCTTCGGCCCTCTCATTCTACTGGACTTCTTGCTATGGCTGCTCTACTTCAGCTATTTCGAGGGAACAACCGGGCAGACGTTTGGAAAGAGCATGTTAGGAATCCAGGTGGTTGACGAGACGACCCGGAGACCCATTGACATGGGGCGAGCGCTAATACGTAACTTGCTGCGCATCATTGACTGGCTGCCCTTCTTCTATATTCTAGGTTTCATACTAGTTGAAGTAGAGGAGAAAAAGAAACGGCTAGGCGACATGGTTGCGAACACAATAGTCGTCAAAGAGAGCAGCGGGTCGCCTACATTGTAGCGGACTCGAACTCTGCCCTAGTAGGATGCCTCCGGTAAGTCGGGTTCTTCTCCGGCTTTGTCTTCAAACTCTTCAATTTGCGCGCAACACCGTCGAATGTTTCGGCTAGAGACCATCCTTCTTCAACGAAATCGAACCTGTGGCCTGGCAGCTCAACTAGTACCTGCACTTCGTACCGTTTCCGCTCCTTGGGCAGTTCTGTGGTTTTTACGGTTGCGCGGGCCTCAATGATCTTCGGGTAGACTTTTCGGAGGCCTTCCACTGCTCTCAGGAACTTGGATTCTGCTAAAGGTGCCTCGCTGTCTTCTTTCGGCAGGCCTATTATGCGAGCGACCCGCTCACCGGACTCTAATTCATAAGATGACGACATCTTCTCACCCACTCGATAGTGGTTGGACCTTATTTCTTTTTAGGAGTCTTTACCTAACCAAGAGAACCGGACAACTGAGCGTTGTCCTTAGGATGCCTAAAGTGTCTCAACTTGCGTATCAGAATCGCCCTCGACAATCTACGCTGTGCGTTTGAATAGAAACACTCGACCTAGGCTCGTAGTATGGGTCCGGCCGGACGAGTATTCCGTTTCTCCAGCCGTCCGTAGAACACCTTTTTCAGTACTTCAGCCAAGGATAGGTAAGCACCTGCAAACAAGGCCAGCACGATCAGGAAGGCCGGTGGAGGTGCTACAAGTTTGAGAAAACCTGCTAGAGGTGAAAAGGGCAGGGCGATGGCAAAGATGACTGCACCAAACGAGCTCAAGAGCAATGTAGTGCTTGGCCTGCTCTTGTAAAACGGAATCCTTCTGGTACGAATGATGAAGATGACAAGCGTCTGAGTGGACAGCGATTCGAGAAACCAACCGGTCTGAAAGAGTGGCTCGCTGGCGTTGAAAACAAGGAGCATCACGAAGAAAGTCAGAAAGTCAAACAAGGAGCTGATGGGACCGAAGAATAGCATGAAGTTCCTGACAAATGATACGTCCCAGCGTCTGGGCTTTTCGATGAATTCCCGGTCTACGTTGTCGATTGGGATTGCAAGCTCGGAGAAGTCATAGAGCAGGTTGTTCAGGAGTATCTGCTCGGGAAGCATCGGGAGGAAGGGCAGAAACAGGGAGGCGCCCGCTGCGCTAAACATGTTTCCAAAGTTTGAACTGGTTCCCATCATCACATATTTCATTGTGTTGCCGAAGGTTTTCCTTCCCTCCAAGACACCTTGCTGAAGAACCGTCAGGTCCTTCTGCAACAGAATAATGTCAGCAGACTCTTTCGCTACATCGACCGCATTGTCAACTGATATTCCAACATCTGCGGTCTTGATGCTTGCGGCATCGTTTATGCCATCACCGAGGAACCCGACCACGTGTCCATTGTCCCTGAGCGCTGCCATTATCCTATCCTTCTGTCCCGGCGTCACTCTAGCGAAAATGTTCGCTTCCTCTACAACTCTCGCCAACGCATCGCCGCGCAATTCCGACAACTGACTTCCTAGAACGACCCCCCTCACGGTTAGGCCCAGTTGCTCGCACACATTGACCGTAACGAGATCACTGTCTCCAGTGAGAATCTTCAATGACACATTGGCCCGTCTCAGTAGTTCGAGGGATTCCCTTGCAGTTGCTTTGGGAGGATCTGTGAAGGCTATTAGACCGAGAAACGTCATCTCAAACTCATCTTGCGCACCGTAGGCCTCCGCATTCTCAACAGCCTTGTATGCTACTCCTAAGACCCTCAACCCGTCAGAACTCAGCTGTTGGAATCTCTTGTCGATTGCGACACGGTCGTTGCGATTGAGGTTGAGAACCTTTCCCTCTATTTCACAGAGGGAACAGACCCGCAGGATTTCCTCAGGAGCACCTTTTGTGATGAGGAGCCTTTGCCCACCGCCGTCGACTACTATTGAGACCCGTTTTCTGTTGAAGTCGAAGGGAATCTCGTCAACCTTTGTGTATTCTCCGACTGTTAGCTTCTTGCCCTGGAGGATTGCTTCGTCTAGTGGACTTTTCAATCCACTTTGATAGAAGCTGTTGAGGAAGGCGTATTCTAGGATCTTTTCGTTGACTTCTCCGTTGTGATCTGTGTATGAGAACAGCGTGATCTTGTTCTCTGTCAAAGTGCCCGTCTTGTCGGTGCACAGGATGTCCATGCTTCCGAAGTTTTGTATCGACGCCAGCCGTTTCACAATGACTCCTTTCTTGGACATCGCAATCGCCCCTTTCGAGAGGTTCACTGAGACAATGAGAGGTAGCAGTTCGGGGGTGATTCCTACTGCCAATGCCACTGCAAAGAGCAGCGATTGCAAGACGTCTCTTTTGAGGAGAGCATTCACGAAGAAGACGAAGATTACGAGGAGAAAGGTGACTTGGGTTATCAGATAACCGAATTTTCTGAGCCCCCTCTCAAACTCAGTTTCAGGCTCCTTCGCAGCAAGTTTTCCGGCTATTTTTCCGTACTCGGTCGAGCCTCCAGTCTTTACCACAATGGCTGTCGCAAGTCCGCCGAGGACAGAGGTCCCGAGGAAGACGCAGTCAGGTCTCTCAGTCACCGCGCCAACGCTGGAGACTGGAAATGCCCCCTTCTCCGCAGGGTACGACTCTCCTGTCAGCGACGACTGGTCGACAAGAAGGTCCTTTGCACTGATGATTCTCGAGTCCGCGGGGACAATGTCGCCAGCTGAGAGCTGGACCACGTCACCCGGAACAATATCTGCGATTCTGACTTCCCTCTTGACGCAATCCCTGAGAACGGTGGCGGTAGTCGGAACCTTATCCCTCAAGAGCTCGGCGGCACTCTCTGCCTTCGATTCCTGGTAGAACCCTAGGATGACGCTGATGAAGACTATTACGAAGATAATCGCTGCGCTGCTAAGCTCTCTGAAGAAGGTGGAGACAGCCCCTGCCAGAATCAGTATGATTATTAGAGGACTTCTGAAGTAGAACAGAAATCGAACTATCGCGGCCCGTTTCTTTCTCTTGGCAAGAGAGTTGGGCCCGAATTGCCTTAGTCGGCGTTCTGCCTCCTCCTGGGTAAGCCCGCTAGGCGAGCTTCTCAGCCCGCGGAAAAGCCCGTCTTCAGGTAGAGCTAGCGGCTCTTCCGGCGCAACTACTAGCTGCGACGGCTCAGTCAACGCTCGCTCTCTTTCTTCTCGCGCGCAATAAGGAATCCGCGCAGGGACTCTTCAGTGCAAGCCTGGCTAATCGGCTAACAGGTCACAGGGAGAACCTGCGGTCGCCGCTAGTGCCAGGGTCGCATGAATCCTCTCCTTCCAGCCCAGGTGATCCAGACGATTGAAACAACTGCGATGGCAACGATGAAAGCTATCAGAACCACCACGAGCTGTTGAAAGAGAGTAAAACCCTTAGCCTCAAAAGCGACGTACCAGAGTGAGCCCACCAAGGCTCCTGCAAGGACGAGGACCGTCAGTACAGTTCTCCAAACCATACCAACTGCAGAGGGGGGTTGGTCCATTTCTTCTCACCATTTCATACGCGTATCCCCATGATATAGGTTGGGCTCTCAACGTCAAGCCGTGAGCCCGGACTCATCGAACGTTTTCACTCCGTTCCTTTCCTACGGTCGAGCTTGTGACCCCCAGAATTTTCTGACATGTACACGAGATTAGCCAGGCGTTGGCTTTTCATATAGAAGACTTTGCAGGTGTACTCGGTGCAGCTATTATGGTTGAGCCTACGCCTCCGGGTCCCAACTCTTCTTCTCCATTCTCCTCCAAGGACATTGTCATGAACAAGAAACTGCTCTCTCTTCGCGAACACTATGATTTGCAGGATCGCCAGGGGAATTATCTCGGCGAGGCGGATGGGAATTTCTTCCAGTTGCCGGCAAAATTTACTGTCTTCGACAGGAACCACTCTGAGGTCATGCACCTCGAAGGCAAGATCCTGTCATTGCGAAAACGGTTCAACATAAAGGATTCATCGGGAAACGAGTTGGGCGTCATAAGAAAGAAACTCATGCGACTGTTTGGGAGCGAGTACTGGCTGGAACGAAACAGTGTCGAGTTCATGCGCATCTACGGGAACTTTACGGAACACGACTATCAAATGGCGGTAAACCAGGTTGAGGTTGCCCGGGTCCACAAGACATGGGTCTCCATCAGAGACCAGTTCAACATCTCCATCACGGCCGACATAGACCCGCGAGTAGTGATCGGGTCCGCAATCGTAATAGAGCACGAAGAGGTCACAGAGAGGCGGCACAGGTAGCTCATAGAAGCAGAGCTTCCAGGTACTTTGTCCGGTTCCATTTCCATGGAAATCCACTTTAAACAGCAATGGAGCATTATGTAGGCGGATTCAGATGGTGAAATCTAGTAAGCATCGAACCGGAAAATCCGACAGTCCCCACGCTGGAAATGTGCGTTTTCAAAGGCTTCGAAAAGAGAAGAGAAGATACAGTAGGTCCCAACGTTGAGCCCGAAGACCGGACACTATCCAGCCGGGCAACACTGACAACTCCAATTTCAAGATCGGAGAAACCCGATGGTTTTCTTCTCAGAGTGCATGAAACATTTCGGGCCTGAAAATCGCCTAGAATAAGCCCTGAGTCGCAATCTGTCAACGACCATTAACGGTCGCATTGGCCCGATGAAGGAAAATGCTAACGAATCAATGATCCCAAAATTCTGGACTCGCCCATTCTGGCACCTGTCACCGAGGATCGCCCATTCTCCCCGCCGGACAGGAAACAACCTCGAAAAAACGACCGGGTACGCATGCGGTGATTTGAGACGCGAGAGTTCGGGTCGTTTTGCTGAGTCCCGAGCCGATATTCCATAGTTGACCCTAGCAATTCAAGTTCGACAAGAGCCACTCAATCCTCCTCAGCGAGGCTTGACACATTCATGTCTAAAATGTAGCCTGGAAGTCGTCGGGAACCTGTTTCCTTGGCGCCGAGAACGTGGTTACAGCTGTTGTAAGCCCAGCCTGGACTAAGCTGTAGCTAACCGTCCAGCCGGTAGAAAATAGTTGGGCATAACACTCACACCCACACGCATCAAGAGCAGCAGATACCTCCTCATTCCCAAAGACCTCGCACAACTCCTAGAAATCGACGACAACAGCATCCTCAACCTAACCATCGAAGACACCACCAGCGGCCAACGACTCGTCTATTCAATCCAAGAAAAGCCCCACCAAACTGGCAGCCATTCAAGCTAGGCGATTGCGATGGGGCTGCTCCCGGAGTTCTTCATGCTGCTAGGAATCGACATATTCCTGGCCATGAGCCTCCTCAGCGCCCTCCTCGACAAAGAGCTACCCTCAACCCTCCAATACCTGTTCCAAGGAGCCGCCATAATCGGGCTCGGACAATTATTCATCAACCAAGGCTACGTAAACACCGGAGTCTTCGGTCAAACTCCAACAGACCCGACACGTTTCTGGATCAGCATCGTCTACCTAAGCGCCAGCCTAGCCAACGTCACGGGTCTCAACCTGTACTTGGGATTCGTCCGGAGAAGAATCACTCTCGCGACCACCTTCTCTGGAACAGTCACAGTTCCAACAGTAATGGCCTCGCTTTTCTTCGTCACCTCCTTCGTCGGAAGCGGCGGAGACGTAAGCTTCGGGCTCGGCGCAATCACCATACTAGGAGTCTCGTTGGCGCTCAGTGGCCTGAGCATCTTCGGCTTCCTACGCCAGGCGGCAAAGCGGCTAGCCAACACATCAGCCACCAGGGAATCAAACCCCTCGCCACAACCAGCGAGCGTCTCGCAACCTGCAACAACCAGCGAGAACGGTGAAACCCCACCGGAAATCTCGCTAGACACTGAGCTACCGTTCAATCTGCGGCCTGGACCCCGAGACGAATGGGAAGAAGCACCGTCAAAGGACGAGGTGGGAGGTGACACATAGAATATGAAAAGCTTCAAGATTCTATCAGCTCTTCACAACAAAAAATCCCTAAGACTGGGACTACTATTCCTATCCACACTCTTCGTCATGACCGCGAGCGCTGCCGTCTACTACGGATTACAGTACAGGTCCGTATCCACGATCAGCAAGACAACAGTTGCTTTCTGCGGCGGTTGCGCCGCAGACTTCACCACCGCGGGCGGCACACTCGGCACCAACAACACCTATGTCAAACTGACCAGTATCAAAGGCTACCCCAACGCAACAGGCACATACGAGCAATCAGTCGGCATACAGAACTCTGACACCTCAGCCCACAACGTCCGCCTAAGGGCCAATCTCCAAAGCGGCACATCAACAGCCTACAACACCATAGTCTTCAGGATCGTCGACGCCAGCAACAACGTCCAAGGAACCGCCATGACGATCACCGGAGGTGGCTCATTCACAGTCAGCGGCTCTCCAACAACATTCGTTTCCCTCGCAGCCAGCACAACCTGGTATGTACGCGTTGAAGTCACCGGAGCAGCAAGCAACACAATAACGGCAAGCACAGCCACCATAGACCTGTACATCGACGTACAGTAAACTCCCACCCATCTTAGCGGTGTCCGAGGGGCATGCCAAGAAAGGGGCTCGCAGGGTCCCTTCCTTGGCTTCCCCGAAATCATGTTTCAGGAGCTGGAGAGAGAATGACCAGTCCATTGGAAGTGGAAAGACTCCCCAAGGAGTCTTCGATCCCAGAAAAGCTTGAGACCACTCTCTGCATAATGGCAGCTCAGTACCCAGATATTCTCAAGAACCGTTCTTTATGGAGGACTCAGCAGTGAACATCCTGGGTCGAAGCGGAACATCGATTACCGCAATCTGTCTCTTACTAGTCTTTCTTCTTGAGCCTGCATGCGCCGCCAAGTACTACTCTCCGGACCTAAGAAGCTCGTCCCTTGTCAGTGCCCCTAGCGTTATCTTTCAAGCAGGCAATGCTGCTAGCAACACCATATTCACCAATAGCACGAGTGCCAGGGTGACAACGCCTGCCCTGCCTACTTCGCCGGCGCTTTACTTTCCAACATCGTACAATATCGTCACCGGCACATACTCATCGGGAACGGTCCCGGGAAGCGTCAACGCTACAGATTCCAACTACTTCATAACCGGAAGCGTCGGGGCAGTAAACCCGCAAAATGCTGCGACCGAGTTCATCTTCTCAGTCACAACAGCCGGGCCAGTCCAGCTGAACCTCACCATAGTCCAGCAGTATGATAAGTCGTCAGCTAGCGTAACGATTCAGATATTCAACTACACCGGAAACGCGTATCCGACAAGCGGACAAGGCTACTCTACCTACACGTCGTCCGGGACAGCTGGCACTGATGAAACTCAACAGCTAACAGTGACGTCGAATCCCCAGTTCTATACCTCCGCGGGCCAGGTCAAAGTCAAGATCTCTGCCAGTCGCAACGCTTCTTGGAACCAGAAAGCAAACCTAGTCAGGCTACACTACTATCATGCAGTTTACGATTACGTGTTGAAGATCGTCAACCAGCAGGCAACAGCCTACAATATCAAGCTCGACACGTCAACGCTCTCCCAAACCAACATCGGAAGGATATCCAACTTCACAGCCTGGTTCCACAACCCAGCCTCGACCCAACTACAGGCCCTCAGCGGAAGTCTGCCAACCCAAACAGGACCTACATACACACTCGGGGCATCCGCGACAGTTTTTCTCGCAGTTCGGCTCACAACCACCAGCTCAGGACTCTCTACCATCGACTCTTATCTCCGAATCTACCCAACAGGAAGTACGACAACACACACGGACTATCGGCTTACATTCAACCTCAACTAGAGTGAACCAGAGGACTTGTTCCTCGAGCACGATTCTAATCTTTAAGCAGAGCCCCCGAATCTCGTTAGCCCATGGCCGACAAGATGGATAAGGCGTCAGAATCCAAGAAGGGCTTCTTCAAGGAATTCGTCGACTTTCTTCAAGCCTTCGGGGTTATTGGCCTCGCCATCGGCTTCGTCATAGGTCTCGCCTCGGGAAAGCTCGTCTCAGACCTGGTCAAGGACATTATCAACCCGCTCATCGGACTGGTTCTTCCTGGAGACCTCTCTACACTAGGCTACTCCACAAACACAACACTATCCGGAAAACAGGTAACATTCGCCTACGGCGACTTCCTCTCCAGTATCATCAACTTTCTAGTAATCGCCCTAGTCGTGTTCATCGCGTACAAACAACTCAAGAAGATGGGCCTCGCCAAACTCTAGGCGAGGCATTGAATCTCCCCTCTACGCGGGAGGATAATAGAATCGAATCCCGGCAAGAACATACTGAATTGCAATTGCAGCTATAAACAACGCCATCACCCTAGCAATAACGGCCGCCCCAGTCCTCCCTAGCAATTTGTAGATTCTGTCAGTGGAGCGAAGAACAACCCAGCTCAGAAACATAACGATCGCGATCGACACCAGAGCTATCTCCACCCCTTGTGACTGAATGGAAATCATGATAGACGTAATTGCGCCCGGCCCGACAAGAAGAGGAAACGCGATAGGAAACACGGCCGTCTCGTCAACTGAGGCGAGAGCCAGCTTATCGGAACGTTCTCCTCTGAAGATGATCTCGATAGAAAGTAACAAGAGCACGAGTCCACCTGCGATCTGAAAACTCGGAAGCGAGATACCGAACAGTAAAAGAAGTTCTTGGCCAGCCAGCGCAAACGCCGCGAGCAGGATGGCACCAACAACCGCGGCGGTTCTGAAGATCCGACGTTTTTCCTGTGGGCTCAAGTCCTTCGTGAGGTTTGCGAAGATCGGGACCGGCCCGAGAGGGTCCACTATGACGAAGAGGGCGACTGTTGCCTTCAATAGTTCGACTGGAAAGGTGTCGAGGCTGACCATTGTCTTGCTCTTCTATCTAGCTCGTTAATGGTGGGCCGGGAGGGATTTGAACCCACGACCTTCGCCGTGTGAGGGCGACGTCCGTTCTGTGCCGTGAATAACTTACCAGGCTGGACTACCGGCCCAGCCTGTTGGCAATTCTGTGAAGGTATATTTCGTCTTGGGAAGAAACCTCGAAAAAAATCCCAGCTCGTTGCTCCTCATTAACGGAGGAGTTTGACCTTGGTCCCTGAAGGATTCTCCTCGACAAGTCTAGAGATCGGTATGCACCTTCCACCCGCTTTCTCGACCTTCAGCAGAGCTCGTGGCGAGAACTTGAAAGCAGCAATGGTAAGTTTCGGGGCTGGGTCACCCGAACTCAAAACCTTGCCAGGCACGACCACCGTATCCCCTTCGCTCGCATGCCGGGACACCTGGCCGAGATTGAGAACTACACGGCTCCGGCGCGACTTTCCGAGGTAGTCTGCAACAGCCGTCCAGAGTGGGGTCTGAGTCTGCCGGCCTTTACGTTTGAGAAAGCCTATTGTGTCGGCCAACTCCGGGTTTGTGGGTGCCCGATGTTGCATATCCTTGCTTCCTCGAAAGTTGAAGAAGTCTCGCCGATTGAGGTGTCAATAAAGGCTTTGGACATCCACCTCCAGTTCAACCACTCTTGCTAGTCGATGGGCCCGATTGGTTTGAGGGAGGCCTCGATGAAAGGCCGTCTCGCTTCCAACCATTCAGGCAAGGTGAGCGAACGTCCCAGATGGCCAGGCGGCTCGTCCACGGTGAAGCCTGGAGGAATTGTGGCGATTTCCAGTAGTATTCCGTTTGGCTCTCTGAAGTAGATGGACTTGAAATATTTCCTGTCCAAAACGGCTGTTACTCTTACCCCTCTGTTCAGCAGCCTCGTCCTCCACTCGGTCTGTTCCTCTTCGTCGTCTATGGCGAAGGCAATGTGGTGAACGGTGCCAGCGCCGACGAGGCCCTGGTTGGCTGAGCTGGACTCGATGAAGCTCAGGAAATTTGCGGACCCACGGTTCTGTCCAAGAAACCATTGCCAACTCACTCGTCTCTCCCGTTTCGTTTCAGGAGCAAGAGTCGCACCCAGAGTATCCTTGTAGAATTGCGTCGAGTGAGATGGAGCGGTAGCTATCGCTGTGGCATGCTGAAGCCCTAGAAGTTGAATCCCTGGATCAAACGCTTCTTTGGCTCCAATTACTCGAGGTCGCGTCTTGCGTCTGGAGAAGAGAGATGGCTCTGGATTCTCATCGTCAGAGTATCCGTCAGTTTCCGGTGTTGCGATTTCTATGATGAGCCCATCCGGGTCAAGGAGATAGATTGACCTGCCCGCTTTACGGTTGAAAGGCCCCTCCACCGGTATCTTGTATTGTTCGAGGCGGGTCTTCCACTTGAGCAGAGTCTCGTCGTTTTCTGTGGCGAAAGCCAAGTGGTGGGTGACCCCTGCACCTAGGCTTCCTCGGTTGATGCTTGGTCCCCAGTCGAAAAGGGTCAGAATCGTGCCTGGCGTCCCTTTTTCGTCTCCGAAGTAGAGATGGTAAGCTGTCGGGTCGTCGAAGTTGACCGTTTTCTTTACTAGATGAAGCCCTAGGATTCGGGTGTAGAACCTGATGGCCTCGGCTGCGTCCGAGGTGATCGCGGTAATATGGTGCAGGCTTTTGATGACCGGATCCAATGAAGCACGAGTGTTTCTGGGGTCTCCTAAGGCTTCCTTTCCAGCCTGAACACGAATGGCAGGGTTCTTGAGGAATGGCAAGAGTGAAAATGCCCACAGATTTCGTAATTAGGAGTGTGGTGGGAGGAGATTTGAGCGACACAGGAGCTAGTAGGATTGCGACCAAGATAGTCTGCACAGTCGGGCCGGCTTCAAACTCTCGTGTGATTTTGAGCAAGATGATACATGCTGGAGCAGATGTCCTCCGGCTGAACTTCGCTCACGGAACTCAAGAGGAACAATCTCGAGACATTAGAACGATCAGAGAGGTCAGCCGTAGACTTCAGCATCCAGTAGCCATTCTTCAGGACCTTCCTGGTCCCAAGCTCCGCGTGGGAAAGCTCTCCTTGGAACCACTGCACTTGAAACGACACGACCAAGTTACACTGACGACCAAGGCTGCGTCTGCAAAAGCGAAGATTCCCATCTCCTACCCCGGGCTGCCAAAAGCGGTCAAGAAGGGGGACGCAATATTCCTAGCTGATGGCTCCATTAGAATCGAAGTGCTCAGAACTAGCCGCGATGAAGTACTAGGACGCGTCCTCAACGGGGGAGACCTGACCTCTGGAAAAGGCGTCAACCTTCCTAGGCTCAGAATGAGACTTCCCGCAGTCACAGAAGAGGACAAGAAACACCTCCAGTTCGGACTCGAACAGGGGACAGACATCATCGGAGTCTCCTTCGTTCAGAAACCAGAGGATATCGCCGCCGCAAGGAAAGCTGCCGCAGACTTCGGGCACAGAGTCTTTGTTATCGCCAAGATTGAGAAGCGTGAGGCTGTTGAAAACCTCGAGTCGATTGTTAGAGAGGCGGACGGGGTAATGGTGGCAAGAGGAGACCTCGGAGTAGAACTTACCATTGAACGCGTCCCAATAATCCAGAAGAGAATAATTCACGAGGCCAACAAAGCGGGCAAACCTGTCATAACAGCGACACAAATGCTCGAGTCGATGGTCACACAGCCTTCCCCAACCAGAGCCGAGGTCGCAGACGTCGCGAACGCGATCATAGACGGGACTGATGCTGTTATGCTCTCGGAAGAGACTGCTGTCGGAAAGTACCCATTGGAGGCCGTGGAAGTGCTCAGCCGAGTCGCCCATGAGACCGAGAAATACCTTCCCCAGGAAATCACTCCTGCTAGACGCGCATGGCACGAACGTAGCCAAGAAGACGCGCTTGCCCTGGCCGGATGCGAGACTGCGCTCGAAGTGTCGGCTTCAGCAATCGTTACCCCAACGAGAAGCGGACAGACCGCTCGACGAGTGTCGAAATACCATCCCTCCCTCCCGATAGTTGCGCTGACTCCGTCGGAGAAAGTCCAACGCCAGCTGAACCTTTCATGGGGTGTACGCGCGCTCCTTGGCCCAGAGGGCGATTCAATGGAGGCAATCTTTCACAATGCTGAGAGAGCAATCAAGTCCCTAGGTTATGCGAAAAAGGGGGACAGGATCGTCATCGTTGCAGGAGACCCTAAAGGTCCCACCGGGCGTACAGACCTTGTAAAAGTTCAAACGATAAGCTAGGCCGGAAACACCCTGGCCCCTTCGAAGGACAGCCCCGGGTGGAGAGTTTAGGATGCACGGTCCTGAGGGGGAGAAGCTTTCATAGTAGCGAGAGCCTGACATCGAGCAATGCAGCAGTCTCTCGCCCCTGAACAGTTTCGGATGGTGGCTGAATCCTCCCTGCGGGACGAATACACGGACTGCATGGTCTACCAGGCCCTCTCAAACCATGAGAGGAAACAGCAGTTCAAAGACGCACTAAAGACCCTCGCCGAGACAGAACGGGCACACTATGAGTTCTGGAAGGCCTATGCTCCCGAAGCTAAGGTGAGTGTCAACAGACTTAGAGTCAGCTTGGTCCTCTTAGTGCGCCTCCTCCTCGGCCTCACCTTCACCATGAAATTCCTCGAACGCCACGAGGAGGACGTCATACGAAAATACGAGCAAGTCGCGGAACAGATACCCTCCCATGACAGGCCCCGGTTCGACAGCATGGTCAAGGATGAGCGGGAACATGAAAACTACCTCATTGGCGGAATCCAAGAGGGACGCGTCAAGTACATGAGCTTCATCGTTCTAGGCTTAGCTGACGCAGTCGTCGAGGTCGCAGGAATACACGCGGGCAGCCTGGGCATCTACAAGAAGACAGAACTCGCAGGGCTAGCAGGAGTCATCGCGGGAATGGCGGCGAGCATCGCCATGGCAACAGCAGCCTTCGCGCAGGCCAAACAGGGCTTCGAGGGGAGCGCCCAGAAATCGGCCGTCTACACCGGAGTCTCCTACATGATTACAGCCTTCCTCCTAGCCACGCCCTACTTCCTCACCAAAAACCAACCAGTTGCCCTTGCCAGCAGCCTAATCGTTGGGATGGTCCTCGTAGCACTGATCACATACTATGACACTGTCATTTCCAACAGGGTCTTTACCCGGCAGTTTGGCGAGATTGCCGCGGTAATCCTGGCGGCAAGCGTTGCCCTCTACATAGTCGGGAATCTCATAGGTGGGTTTCTGGGAATATCAATCTGACAAGGGAGACACGCAACTACTAAGAGCGATCGGTAAGCCTTTCTAGTAGCAGCGAACCCTTCTCAAACATCCCCAAACCCCCCTTCTCAGCCTGTGTCTCGGTGAACCTTCGAGAGCCGTCTCCAGAGAACTGTGGTCCAACAAACAGCAAAGGAACAGGATAGTCACTATGTCCCTTCTCCCTCCACGGGGTCGAATGATCGCAAGTAACGCAGAGAACACACTTCTCCCAGACTCGGCTCTTCACGAGTGCTGAAAAGAAACCCCTGTCAATGTCCTCAATTCTCCGGATCTTGTCGAGAAACAGACCATCATGCCCGGGCTCATCAGGGCCCTTTAGATGAACATACACAAAGTCGAACCGTCCCATTCTTCCGAGCACCAACTCAGCCCTCTTGCGATAGTCCTCGACTTGAGACCCCGGCGCTAATTCTTCGACAGTCATTCCAAGCAGTTTGCCGATACCTAGCTCCGCTGGTAGATCGGCTATCATCAAACTCTCCAATCCCCACTTCTCCTTGAAGCGCGGGACAAGTGGCATCGATGTGCCAGCGTCTCGCATCAGGATGAAATTGGCCGGGAGCCATCCTCGTTTTCTGCGGTTCTCATTCACGGGGTGATGATCGAGCACCTGGAAGGCTTTGAAGCCGAACTCATTAGCTAGTGCAGCGGTCCTGACAGCTTCCTCAGATCCGTCAAGCGGGACGCATTTCGGAATCTCATATGGTCCCTTTCCTGAAACTGCGATGCTGATTATTCCTTTCCTGACATAGGCTGGATCGAAGTTGGAAATCTCGCCAGAGAACTTGCGACTTGTGGAGTGGAAGATCGCGACTGCTCTGTGCCCGACGGTGGGTTTGAAGTTGAATTCGGTTCGGTCTTTGAGATGGACACCCTGGTTGATCGAGGCGCCCAGTTGGAGAGCCTCCTCCATGGAGAGGTTTCGTCCCGCCCTCCGATCCACAAGCCTTCCATCCTCCACAGTTGCGAACCCCGCTCTCAGAGCAAGGTCTCCGTTTCTGAATCCGACCGCGGCCCCGAGAGCCTCAACAACGCCCCTTGACAAATGAGTCTTCAGAGGGTCATAGCCTAGTAGGGAGAATACTCCAGCGTCGCTCTCGGGAGCTACCCCTTTCCCTACCGTGTAGAGCTTGCCCAGGCTTCCATTTTCCGTGAGAGTGTCTAAGTTTGGGGTCTTGGCTGCCTCGAGAGGTGTCTCTTCTGGACCGGGCTTGTCTCCCGCACCGTCGAGGACAACCATCACGATTGGCGGCAACGGGGCTCTGTTGGCCTCGTCGTGGGGCTACTAAAGAAGTTCTAAATGAAAAGCAAACAGGGCTGTTACCGCGCAAGCAATGACAATCGACCCGACCGTCACCACTCGTCTGAAAAGAACCCGTCTAACATCCCAGCTAAACGAACAGATGAACAAGGAGGTCGTACTAACCGGCTGGGTTCATGACGTGAGGGCTCTCGGCGGCATAGCCTTCCTCCTTCTCAGGGACATGGAAGGAATTGCCCAAGTCGCAGCCCCCAAGTCAAAGACACCGGCCAACGTTCTCAAAGAGATCGGAACCCTCCACCAAGAAGATGTCGTCTCAGTCAAAGGAACAGTCGTACCTAGCAAGATTGCCAAGGCAGGTCTCGAAGTCATACCCACCGAGATAGAGGTCATCGTCCGGTCAGGCACCCCTTTGCCCCTCGACCCCCGGGGGGTCCAGAACACACTCCTCGATACGCGCCTCAACTGGCGATTCCTCGATTTTCGAAGCGAAGAGTCGCGTGCGGTGTTCAGAATACAATCGCTGATTCTAAGTTCTTTCAGAGACTTCTTTTCCGGGCGAGGCTACATGGAAATCCAGCCGCCAGTGATCATCGCGTCAGCCAGTGAAGGCGGCGCTGAACTGTTCAGTCTCAAATATTTTGAGAAGGACGCCTTTCTCGCACAGTCACCCCAACTCTACAAGCAAATGTGCGCGATATCCTTCGAGAAGGTCTTCGCGGTCCTACCGGTGTTCAGGGCCGAGAAGTTTGAACAACCCACCCATCTCAACGAGGTTCGACAGATGGACATTGAACAATCATTCGCTACAGACCAGGAAGCAATGGCTACATTGGAAGAGTTCCTTGCTAAGTGTGTTGAGAGTGTGCGGAGCTCCTGCGGAGCGGAGTTGAAGAGACTAGGCCGAAAACTGGAACCCGTTCGGCTCCCGTTGAAGCGGGTAAAATACGAAGAAGCAATAGCTCTGCTTCAGAAGGGGGGAGAGGAAATTCGGGTCGGAGACGATTTCTCGAAGACCCAGGAGAAGAGGCTGTCTGACCTGCTAGGCGAGAGTATCTTCTTCGTGGTGGACTGGCCGGTCGAGCTGAAGGCGTTCTACGCTATGCCGGATCAAAATGGCAAGACATGCCGTGCTTTCGACGTGATTTACGAGGGGCTGGAGATTGCTTCAGGCACACAGCGGATCCATCTGCCGGACCTTCTCGCGAAACAGCTGAGCGCAAAAGGATTGGATCCTGAGGGTTTCAAGGCTTATATTGACGCGTTTCGATACGGTGCACCCTATCACGCGGGATGGTCTATAGGCCTTGAACGGTTAACCATGAAAATTACAGGTCGTGCGAATATCCGGGAGGCTACCATGTTCCCCCGGGACCGCAACAGATTGACCCCTTAGCAGCTGCCTGACCCGCGGGGACGGGTTGCCGTGTCCATCTCGCAATATTGGACTTAATAGAAATAGTGGACTGAACTCGAGGCCGCTCCGCCAGTGAATGAAACCGTGTGGTCTTGCTTGTCTAGGCTTGAGGCAAGCTTTCGGAGCCCGGCAAGGTTTGCATGGTTGTCGTAGTGCCACCCTGACCCGTTGGCATAGTGCTCGTATGAGAATGTCTGGGCCTCAATTGTCATGAAATCGAAAACTAGGTAAGAGAAACGGTCTAGGATTTTTCTTCGGACAAGGGCTGACAAGAGGGTCAACAGGTTGTTCAATTCTCCACGGGGAAGGAAGACTCGCACAGACGCAGCGTTGGTGCCTCTGATTTTGGAGCATCCCAGGATGAATGGGAGTCTCTGTAGGACTTTTTCCTCGGCGAGAAGCGTTTCTTCGTCTCTGAAGTCGAGGCGCATTTCGTACAGGTCGGATATTTCCGGTGGGTAGGGAAGGATGTCTATAACGTAATCCTGGACTAGTCCTCTGCGGAGGAGATTGTCGAACCGGTACTTAGCCGCGGGCAGGGTGACTCCTATTAGTTTGGCGAACTCGGAGAGTTTCTTGCGAGCGTCTTTCATTAGCTCCTTCAATATCAACAGGTCGTTCTTGTCATAGTTTGCCTGTCCCTCAGCGTTAGCAGGTGCTTTCTTCCTGGGCTTCTGGGTTGGCGTGAGCGCTTTGAGCCAGGAGGCCCAACTGAACTTCCATGTTCCGTTTTTGAGGTCGAAGTGTTCAAAATTGGGAATGTTGGAGGTGTACTCGTCGAGCCACAGGATCCGGCTGTCGGAGGCGAGGCCTGAAGAGACTATTTGGTCGACGTACTGCTCAAAGTCCTGTTTGTTGTTGGCGGGGACTGCGTGTAGCGAGTAGTAACCGTTGCAGTCTCCTGTGCACCGGGTGATTCGCAACCAGTACCCTGGAACCTTGAGTGCGTCGCGGGCGAGCAGTTCGCGGCCCGGGCTGGTTGTGAGTAGGACCATCGCTCGTGAGAGGCCTATTCGGGAAAAGTTGGGGTACACCCATGTGCGGAGGAGACCCTGGGTTTCAAGCTTGTTGACGCGCGTGTAGACTGTTGGGTAAGGAACGCCTGACTTTCGGGAAACATCCTGGAGGTTCCTAGGTCCATTTTTCTTCATTGTGTTGATGATCTTGATGTTCTCATCGTCGAGGACCGAGATGACCCGGTGTATTCTATCGAAGTATTCGTCTGGGGTTGGGATGCTCAACAGTCTTCGACCGTTACTGCTTGTCTTGCTTATAGTTGTTTAAGATGATTGGTGCAGAAACCGTCTCTTGAAAGGAAATACTATACTCGGTTAGCCAAAGTGCGCTTGTGTTAGCGATTGGAATGAGGAGCAGGCTCTGGGTTGCGATGCGTATTGAACACGAACAGCAGCCCATGACGAAGTAACACCGATGGCAAATCAACCCCTCTTACATCTCAAACGGCTGTGTCCGTACCCGGTCAATTCTCCGAGGCTCGTTTTCTGTCCGGCGGGAAGAGTGGCGATTTCTGGTTGACAGGACGTGTTATGGGCGAGTCTAGAGTTTTGAGATAATGGGATCGTTAGCATTTTCCTTCAGGCGTCAGGG
>Ga0066710_100000019_pt1 | contig 56988 bp, 87 predicted proteins | sample GraSoiAngelo_159_FD_79666 | JGI IMG/M metagenome (GOLD analysis project Ga0066710, IMG submission 79666) | Grasslands soil microbial communities from the Angelo Coastal Reserve, California, USA - 14_1009_16_40cm | ecosystem: Environmental > Terrestrial > Soil > Grasslands | place: USA... | reverse complement strand
CGAACTCGGCGACGGGGTCCGAGGAAAAGTCACCATGGTCCCCGCGGGGGACGACGCAAAAGGGGGGAAGACGATGACGCAGGCCGTGGAATGGCGCATCACCCTCGCAGAGATGGAGTCGCTGTGCCCTCCATGCGCGGCGAAGATGCGGGAATTGCGGTACACGGAACTGAAGGTGCCGCGCAACGCGGACGGGACGTTCCAGATGGAGAACATCCCGGAACCCATGTTGCGCGGGTTGTGCGACAAGTACGGGGACGCGGAGGGGTTCCGCACCCGGTGCATGGACAACCCGCCCAAACCGGGCGGGGACGCCCCGGTCGACCCGGGGGCCATCTGCAACAGCCTGAAAGAAGCCTGTTTCGCGGCGAAGGGGGATTCGAAGACGATGACGGACCAGACGGTCCACACGGTCACGACTGGCACCACGAACACCACCGCGACGACGGCCGCCGCGGCGGCCGTCGTGCCGCCCGTGAAGGAGCAGCCCAAGGAACCGGTGTTGGACTCCATCCTCGCCGCGATGCAGCGGGAATTCGGGCTGGAGGCTAAGGCGCTGGATGCATTCAAGGCGCGTTTCGTCGGCAGCGAACTCATCGACCGCCGGCTGTACGAGCAGCAGGAGGCGCGTATCAAGGAATTGTCCGCCAAGGAAGCCGAGCGGAAAGAAATGGAACGCCAAGCCGCCGTGGCGTCCTTCGCCGCGACGGTCGAGGCGCCCATCCCGAAGCGGTTCCTGGTCCCGCTGTACGATTTCGCCACCGGCGGGCCGCGCGTGCAGAAGTTCCCGCGCTACCTGGAGGGCCGGTCCGACGCGGTCCTGGAGGACGTGGACGTCCGGGACATCCTGCGCGAGTTTTCCGACTGGCACAACCGCCAGAAGCGGCGGCTGTACGGCGAACTGGCCACCGTCCTGGTCGACCGGCCGGAGCGGCCGCCCGAGGCCAACGCGCGCGCCGAACTGGCCAAGCGCATGGCCGACTACGCCCGGGAACACAAGATGGACCCCATCAAGCAGGTGAAGGAAATCCAGGCCGCGGTCTTCGCGGCCGACCCGCAGTTGAAGGACGCCTACGCGCGCAGTTAGACTGCGCCCACGCCCCCGTAGGCCATCGCGACGCAGAACCGCCCGTGCCGTGCCTGTCACACATCGCGGGCGCATCGACTCCCCGTGAGTCGAAAGGGGACATAGACCATGGCCGAAGCGCACATCATCTGGGCCGAGGCGTTCGTCGTGCAGTCCGGGTTCGCCTCGGGCGCGCAGTATCACCTCGCCCGGTTCGCGGCCGCGAACACCGTGAACGTGGCGTCGCTGAAGACCGACTCCGCCCTGTGCGGGGTCACGCAGACTAAACCGGGGAACCCCGGCGAGAACGTCACCGTCGGCATCCTGGGCCTCAGCAAGGTCTACGCCGGCGGCACCATCACCGCGAACGCCTTCGCCACCACGGACGGCTCCGGCCGCGCCGTGGCTGCGGGGTCCGGCGACATGGTGTTCGGGCGTCCGCTCGTCACCACGGCGACGGGGAACATCTACACGTTCGAAATCTTCCCGCCGTTCCGGTGGGCCGGCGCCATCTAGGCCGCACCGCGCAGTCCGCACGACCTCCCCGTGAGCCGAAGCGGGAGCACCGCGCACCATCAGGGAGGAGCACACACGCACATGCCCGGCGACGTGAGGGTCTACCAAACCACCGTGTCCGGGCGGGACGCGCATCTGGACGTGCCGCTCACGAACGTGGCGGTGAAGGCGTTCCAGAGCACGGAAGACTTCCTCGCCACCAAAATCTGCCCGCCCGTGCCGGTCATCAACCGTTCCAATAAGTATTACGTCCTGGACCCGAACTCGTGGCTCCAGGTGCCCGTTACCCTGCGCGAGGCCAAGACGTCGCCTCGCCGCGTCGAATGGAAGGTCAGTTCCGACGCGTACTACTGCAACAACTACGCGCTGGCTGGGGAGAACGCCCTGGAAGACCTCGCCAACGCGGACGCGGCCCTGCGCCTGCGCGAGAACACCACCGGCATCGTGACCGAGGCCCTGCTGCGCGACATGGAAGTGCGCGTGGCCAACCTCGTCACGTCCATCAGCAACCTCGGCAGCGGCGTCGTGTTGTCCGCCACGGCGTGGTCGAACTACCCCAACTCCGACCCCATCGCGGACATCACCTCGGGGCACGCGTTCATCCGCCAGCGCACCGGATTGATGGCCAACACGCTGATGCTGGACGTGGACACCTACATGATTGTCCGGCGCCATCCGCTGCTGCTGGACATGTATAAGTATTCGCGCGGCGGCTACCTCACCGACGCGGAACTGTCCGCCGTGTTCATGGTGGACACGCTCCTGCTGGGCCGGGGCATCAAGAACAACGCCCCGGAAGCGGCCACGCCGTCCATCACCAACATCTGGGGCAACAACGCCCTGTTGGCGCGCGTGGTCCCCGGCCTGAGCCTGCAGACGGCCACGTTCGGGCTGGCGTTCCAGTGGACGCCCGAAGGGTTGCCCGGGCCGATGGCCGTGGAACGGTACGAAGGCGCGGACCCCGGCGCGAAGGTCGAGGTCATCGCCGCCGGGTACTGGCAACAGGAGAAAATCATCGCGCCGAACCTGGCGTACCTCATCAACGCCACGCTGTAAGGCGCGGTGGCGTAGGCAGAATCGGGGGAGGGCCGATACCCGCGAGGATGCGGCCCTCCCCTTCGTTCACGGGAGCCGCCATGCAGCGGGTCTTCACCAAGGACGTGGGCACGAACTTCCACAAGGGCGACATCAAGGACTACCCCATCACGGTCTGGCGTGACATCGAACGCGTCGCGCGCCGGAAGATGGACGCGTTCAGCCAGCCGAACGAGGACGTGGTCCGCGCCGGGGTGGAAGCCGCGCTCGGCAAAGTGTTGAAAGACACCACCGCACCGTAACCCCCCGGCCTGGCGCCGGCATCACGCCGGCGGCGGTCCCTGACGGACACGCCGCCGGGCACGGGAGGACACCATCATGCCCGGTCGACAGACAGCGGAACAGATTTTCCGCGGGATGCTCCGCGGGCCCGTCACCACGGTCATCGGCAACACGAACCCGTGGGCGTTCAAACTCCTCAGCGTCACCACGGCCACGACGAGCGTGGCCACCACCGTGGTCGACTCCGATTCGCTCATCTTCCTGAGCATCCAGGGGCCGACCGCCGCCGCGTCGTTGGCGTCGCGGTCGTACATCGTCACCAGCATCAACCCTGGCGTCGGCATCACGCTGCAGACCACCGATGGGGCCGCCCCGGCCGCGACATACCACATCATGGGCCTGATTTTCCGGACCCAATAAAGGGGGGCCGCCTATGCCAGCGGTCACGGTTACGACGGTCACCATCGCCAACGGCGCCACGGTCAGCAGCACGGTCGCCGTGCCGAACGGCACCCTGTTCGGCCTGTGGGCGCCCGTCCTCACGGCGTGTTCCCTGTTCATCCAGGGGAACGTGGACCAGACGTCCGCGAACTTCGTGCGCCTGGGGAAATCGGACGGCACCGGCCCCTGGGGGTGGTTGGTCGGCACGGGGTCGGCGGCCGTCACGCTGCAGGACATCGCCTTCCCGTTCCCCTACCTGCGCCTGGAATCGAGCGCCGCGCAGGGCGCCCAGCGCGACTTCCAACTCGTGGTGAAAATGCGATGACGACACCCAAGGCGAAATCATCTGGGCAAACCGTCACCACCATCCTGCGTCCAGTCGGCACCAATACGCGGAGGTAGGGGGGATTCCGATGGCCGAACCGCTCGTCATTTGGGGCCGCGTCTATGTGGACGTCTACCGCGGGTGGCGCGGCTACTACCTGGACGAACCCGACGAACACGCCGAATACCAGAACCTCAACCCCACCAGCGGCCGCCAATTCCTGGCCCGGCGCGTGGCGGGCGACTCAAACCAGACCGCGCCGGGGTCCATCATGGCGTGGATGGCCGTCGGCACCGGGACCACGGCCGAGGCCCTGACGGACGGCAGCACGCCGGGGCTATACGGGGAAATCAAGCGCAAGGCGCTGTCCACGAACACGGCCGGCCTCACGACGGTCAACGTCTACACCGCCGTGGCGACCTTCGGCGGGGCGGCGGAGTCCATTCAGTCCGTCGCCATCCGCGAGTCCGGGATTTTCAACCACGTCGGCAGCGGCCAGGGCGCGGAATTCCAGCGCGTCACGTTCGCGTCCGTGACGCTGGCCGATTCGGATTTGCTGAAAATCACGCTGGAAACCAACGTCGGCAGTTCGTAAAGGAGTTGATGCGTCAGGCACCCGCCGCGACCGCGGACGACGAGCCATGGCGATTGTGGGGTGGCGTATCTGGTATGCGGATAAGAGTATGGTCACGTCCGCACAACTGCCGTGGACCCTCGCCCCGGCAACGGGCGTGCAAATCATCGCGTTCTATTCCGACCGCCAGCGTCCCTATGCCAGTGTGGTGGGGAGTAGTACCGTGGAGGCGTATGTCGATTATGTCCACGGCACTGACCCGCGCTGGGGCACCGCGGATGTCTACTGGTATGACCCCGTGACGGGAGACTACGGAGCGGGGGCGCTGGCGCCTGTCGGGTTCGCGGTGCTCAATCAGAAAACCGGGACCGTGGTGACGGATGATGTCTGGCGGACGTTGTGGGACGCGGTGCGTGCCACGCCGCGCGTACCGCCATAAGTGCCTTTACGACCAAAGGCGTCGCACTCTGCCCAGGCACCACTGGGCCGCAGGCCATTACCGGACTGGGGTTCCCGCCGAAATTCCTGATTTGTTTCGGGACAGGCCAGACCGACGACGGATTCGTGCCGAACGCCTCGCTGACGTACGGGTTCGCCACCGCGTCGAATCAGTGCGCGGCCGGGTTCGCGGTCGCCAGTCGCACGACGACGCAGGCGGCGCGGCACTGGTCCACGGCGCGCGCCATCAACCTCCCCGATTCGTCTGGGGCGCTCCTCATGGGCGCGGCGGCGAACAGTTTCGGGGCGGACGGGTTCGTCTTGGACTGGACCGCCGTCGTGAGCGGGGCGCAGGTGCATTATCTGGCGGTCGGCGGGACGGACTATGAACAGGTCACGTCCGGCGTGGACACCATGCGCACGACGGCCGGGACGAAGGTGACCAGCGTCGGCTATTCCCCCACGGCGATGTGCCTGCTGTCCGCGACGGCGGCGGTGGGCGGTGGGTTGGAGCACGCGAAGTATTCATTGGGGGCGGTGTCGCAACTGCAGCAATGGGCGTTGGCCGTCGGGGCGCGGTCGGGCCAGACGATGACCACGTTAGTTGACGCGGTACGGACGCAGCGGGCGGATTCATTGCTGCTCGGCCTGACCGACACAGGGGCGTTGGAATACCGCGCGGCGTTCAACACGATTCAACCGACGGGGTTCGAGTTGAACTATGTCACCGCCCCTGCGACGGGCTACCAGTTCGGCTACCTGGCGTGGAAGCACGTCGACGCGGTCAACCAAAACGCCGCTCTGCACCGCGACATGGTCCGCACGTCTGAGAAACCGACCAATCCGGCCCCGCAAGTCTACACCGAGTCCGCGCCGACCTCGCCGCTGGCGATGCTGTGGTGCTCCTGGGGGCTGGCGTCGGCGACGACCATCCAGGGGGATTGCGAATTCAGTCTCGGCGCGGCGGACCTCATGGGGAATCAAGGCGCGGTCTGGGTTGAGGCGCGTGACGCCGTGTTGGGCATGGCCGCGTCCTCGGTCACGCAATCGCAGGCCATGCGGATGGCGACCGCGCCGAATTCAGTGACGGCCGCGGCGACGAGTAGTTTGACGGCGGCGGTCGCGACCTGGGAATTGACGTGGTCGCCGAACCCCGCCGTCGCGTCCCAGATTTGCACGGTCGACATCCTGCCCATTTCGCCGGACCAGCAGTCATGGAAGGTCTGGTATGTGGTGGATGCGGCGATTGATAATTCGCAGGTGAACAACTTCCGGCCCTGGGCCGCTGTGACGGGGACGGATGTCGTCATGGTGACCGCCTACGAGCCGTCATCCTATAGCATCGACCGGGGCAGTGCGTTCGTCGAAAACTACGCGCGCCAATTCCATCTCTTGGACCCTCAAGCCTGCACGTACATCTGGTTCGACCCGCGCAGCGATGCCTGGGCCGCGGGATTTGCGTCCGATGTCCCCGCGATGTTGCCGGCGGGCTACGCCAAGGCGACCGCCGTGGTGATTGATGACGGGTCGTTCTACGCCATCTACAACGGCGCGAAAGAGGACCGGACGTGGACCAACATTCTGTGACGACCTGATGGCCTTCTCCGTGCGCAAAGATATTCTCCGGTCGCCCGTGGCCACGGGTGTTCAATCGACGGGCGGGCTTGGATTCCAGCCCAAAGCCCTGCTCTTGTGGTCGGACCGGATGACCACTGGGAGCGGGACGGTCGCCGGCGTGGCGTGGGGGTTTGGATTCGCGACATCATCGGATGCGCAATTCACGGTGGGGGTCGGTGCCGATGATGCGGTCGCGACGACGAATACGGCGCATCGCATGTCCACCAAGGCACTTCAGGTGTTGCTTGATGGTACGGGCAGCGTCCAATACGACTGTGATTGTTCGACGTTGTGGTCCGATGGCTTCAATCTCAATTGGTCCACCACCGCCACGAGCCTCTGGATTCATTACTTGGCGTTGGGTGGGACGGATTTGACGAATGCCAAAGTCGGTGTGTTTTCGTTGGCGGCGGTCACGGGGACACAGACTATTGGCGGCGTCGGATTCCAACCTGATACCGTGTTGTTCCTCGCCGCGAACGTGCTCGCGAGCCAACTCGGGAACAGTTTGGCGAACCTCAAGTGGACCTTGGGGGCGGCGCAATCCGCGACCAAACGTTGGGCGTGGGCGCTGACGGCGGCAGACAATCAAACCATGACCACCGGGGTGGACGCGATGCGTCATCAGCGGGCGGACTCCTGCTTGGTGGGATTGACTGATACTGCCGCCATTGATTTCCAAGTGGACCATACGGCCATGCTGACGGATGGGTTTAGCCTCAATATCATTGACGCCCCGGCGAGTGCCTACCAAATCGCGTATCTTGCCTTGCGGGGCGGCACCTACGCCGTCGACGTGTTCGCGAAAAGTGGTATCGTGGGCGCAAATAGCCAGGCCGTGACGGTGGGGTTTTCCGCCGCGGGGCTCCTGTTGGCGACGTGGCAGGATGCGAGTGCGACGACCATCACCGCCCATGCGATGTGTGGCATCGGGGCGGGCGATTTTGCTCGGGCGGGGACGGTCTGGCAAGGCGTGGAAGACCTCAATCTCTCGAATGCGAATCGACGGAATGATATCGTGGCAGTGTTGCAAGTTTCCAGCGCCGATGGCCTCATCGCCCTCTGGACTGGAAGCTTGACTGGCCGCGTGGCATCCGGATTCAATGTCACGTGGACTGCCCAGGATTCCGTCCTGAGCCAAATCGGCTATCTCGCGTTTGGCGATACGGTTGTCGCGGCACCGACATTCATTTTCCGAAACCGCGAACGCACCCAACTGAGGATGTAAGCCCATGGGCAGACTCTACACAGCGGTCCTGTCTGGGACATCGGTCAGCGTCGCGTCGGACTTGCTCTTCATTCAGCCGTCATCCATCGCGGGCTTCACCATCCACGAAGTCAAGGTCAGCCAGGACGCGAGCACCACGAGCACCCAGTTGCCGGTGGCCATCATCCGCACCGCGCAGAGTTTTTCCGCGCTGGGGACCTCCATCACCCCGCAAAACCTGCTGGATGGCAACACGGTCGTCTTCGGCGGCATTGTGCGGGGCGCGACCGGCAGCGCGTCCACCGTGTTGGCCACGCTCTGGCGGGACAGTCAGAACATCATTAACGGCTGGCATTATCTGCCGACGCCCGAAACGCGCATCACGGTCTCGGCGGTCACCAGCTCGCGGATTGCCATCCAGTTTCCGACCGCACCCGCCGCCGCGTTGACCGTGTCCGCCGTCGTCGTGCTGGAGGAAGCATGACGCAACCCGTCGGGCGGGGGCGCGGGGTCTATCGTCGCCCGCCCAAGTTGGCGCCCTCGGACTCGTGGACGGCGGCGTTCCCCAAACAGTTCGGGATTACGACCCGCGACGGACTCTATCTCGCGGACTTTGTCGCGAAGATTATCGAGCGCAAGTTTCTCGATACGTTCCTGATGGCCGACCCGCGCACGAGCGCGCAAGAAAAACCGTTCCGCGAGGGATTCTTCCTCAGCGATGTGTTGTCTCGCATCCAAGAGAAACTGACGCGAGATGCCCCGTTGATGGGCGACGCGACGGTCAAACTCCTGGAGAAATTCCTGCGGGACGGGGCGTACCTGTCCGACGTCCGGCGGTCGGAATTGGCGCGGCCGTTTGTCGACGCGCTTCTGCTCGGCGAGAGCGCGCTGGTCCAGGCCATCCGCCAGCGGTTCGCCGCCGACGGCGTGTACCTCGCCGACACCGCCGTGCGCGCACTCGAACGGTTCCTGCGTGAAGGCGTCTTCCTGTCCGATATGCGGAAATCGGAATTGGCGCGGCAGTTCCTCGAAGGACTGTTCCTTTCCGACCGCGCGACGAAGACGCTGGAGATGGCGCGTCGCGAGGGGATGTATCTCCTCGATACGGTGGCGACGGCCGTCGAACGCGGGGCAGTCGGCGTCATCCTCCGCGCCGTGACGGACTATCTCTACCTCGACGACCGCGCCATCCGTGCCCAAGACCATCTGATTCAAGACGGGTTGTTCCTCTCCGACCGTGCCATCCGAGACGCACTGCACGGCTTTCTGGACAAGATGTTTCTCACTGATGCGGCGTATCCGCAGACAGTACGGCAGCGGCTTCTCACCGATGGCGTCTACCTGTTGGATTGGCGGTTTTCGACCGTGGACTTGACGCGCCAGGAGCGTCTGTTCATCTCCGACCTGATGCGCGAGTTGCGGGAACTGTTCGTCCGCGACGGCACGCTGCTCCTGGACAGCGTGGTGACCAGCGTCATCACGGTGCTCATCCGCGTGATGTTCGCCCGCGTGGACGCGATGGACTACCTCGGGCGCGCGGTCGGGGCGGCGGACGCGCTCGGGCGGCGGGCGGCGGCGGCGGACGCCTTGGGGCGGTTCACGGGCGCGGCGGACGTCGTCGGACGGCGGCTGGAGGCTACGGACCCCGTCGGCATCCAGGTCGGGGCGGTCCGGACGACGCAGTGACCGACGTCTTCGAAACGAACGACACGGTCCAGTTCACGTTCGTCAGTTCGGTGGCGCCGGATTCCGCGCCCATCTTCAAGGTCACGGGCGTGGCGGGCACGGTCGTCGCGTCCATCACGGCGCAGCAGTCCGACACCACCCATTACTACGCGTTGTTCACGATGCCGACCAGCGAAAGCGAATTGTACCTGTGGGAATGGTTCGCGCTGAAGACCGTGGCCGGGAGCGCCTACAATTTCGTGCGGCGCGAGCGGTTCGTGGTGCGGCAGACGCGCGCATGACTGGGCTGGACGTCCTCATGTTCGCGCCTGGCATGCCCTTCCAGGGCGACACGCTGGACCACGCGGCCCTCGGCGGGTCCGAAACCGCCGCGTTGTGCGTGGCCCGGGAACTCGCCAAACTGGGCCTGCGGGTCCGCGTCTTCAGCCACGGCCGCCCGGGCGAGTACGACGGCGTCCCCTATTTCCCCGCCGACCAGTTCGGCGTCTACGCGCAGACGGTGCCGCACGACGTCTGCGTCGTCCAGCGCACGCCCGACGCCCTGGGGCAGCGGATGGCCAGCCGCCTCAACCTGCTGTGGTGCCACGACCTCGCCCTGGGCCGCCAGGCCGCCCGCTTCCGCGGCACCATGTGGAACGTGGACCGCGTGATGGTCCTCAGCGAGTTCATGCGGGCGCAGTACCGGGAGGTGTACGCGCTGCCGGACGACGCCCTGTGGACAACGCGCAACGGCGTGGACCTGGCGCGGGTCCGGGCGCACATCGCTCCTGGCGCGGCGCGCGACCGCAAGAAGCTGCTGTTCGCGGCCCGGCCGGAGCGCGGGCTGGACGTCCTGCTCGGCGCCGTGTTCCCGGCGCTGCTCGCCGCCGACCCGGCCCTGCGGGTGTGCGTCTGCGGGTACGACAACACCGTCCAGGAGATGCGGCCGTTCTACCAGTCCATCGACGAGCGGATGCGCGCGTTCGGCGACCGCGTCGAATGGCTGGGGCATTTGACGAAGGACCAACTCTACGCGCACTACCTCACGGGCGGCGTGTACGTCTATCCGACGCCGTCCCCGATGCAGCCGGCGTTCGCGGAGGTGTCCTGCATCAGCGCGATGGAGGCGCAGGCGTGCGGTCTGCCCGTCGTCAGCAGCGCGCGCGGGGCGCTCCCGGAAACGCTGGCCCCAGGCGCCGGGACGCTGGTGGACATCCCCGCCGTCGTGGGCGAGGGGACGGGTGCGCGTGTCAACCCGGACTATGTCGCTCCGTTCGTGCAGGCCGTGCTGCGCTATGTGCGCGACGACGCGGCGTGGGACGCGGCCAGCCGCGCTGGCCTGGAACGCGCCAAGGCGCTGGACTGGTCCGGCGTCGCCGCGGACTGGGCGGCGGGGTTCGACCGGCTCATCGCCGCGAACAACGACAGCCCGCATCGGCTCGCCTACCACTTCATCCGCCACAGCGACATCCTTGCCGCGAAGCGAGCGGTCGCGGGCCTGGACGACGAACCCGCCCGCCGCATCCGGGCGCTGTTGCGCGAGCAGTGGGCGTTCACCGACGGAGGGCCGGATGACTACACGGCGCAGTACGAGAAAATCGGGCAGACGCACGCGCCGGACTTCGACGCGGAAACGAACCAGCAACGGTTCGCCGCCTGCGTCCAGTCCCTCCGCGAGCGGCCCACGGCCGTCCGGGTCCTCGACTACGGCTGCGCGCACGGCTGCTACACGGTGGGTTTCAGCAACCAATTTCCTGAGCGGCAATTCCTGGGCGTGGACGTCGACAAGCACGGCGTGGATTGGGCCAACCGATTCCGCGCCGAACGCGCCGTCCGTCCCGCGAACCTGGAATTCCGCGTGGGCGACGAGGACGCGGACCTGGCTGCGGACGCTCCGTTCGACCTGCTGTTCATGGGCGAAACGCTGGAGCACCTGCCCGAACCGTGGACGACCGTCACCAAACTCGAACGATGGGTGAAGCCCGGCGGCGCCGTGTTCCTGACCGTGCCGTACGGGCCGTGGGAATACCTCAGCGCGAACCCGCTGGCCGACGGGTTCTATCCGCACCGCGCGCATGTCTGGGAATTCGACCCGCACGACCTGCACGACATGTTCGGCCACAAGCCGCGGTTTTCGGTCCAGACCATGCCGTTCACGCTGGAGGAACGCACGGGCGAGGCCCTGGGCTGGCACCTCGTGTCCTACGAAGCCGACCAGACCCCCGTCCGGCCCATCGACATGGGCCGCAAACTGCGGCTGCAGCGGCCGCGGCAGACCGTGTCCGCCGCGGTCATCGCGGGGGCGGGCGCGGAGGACCAGATGCGCTGGTGCCTGCGGTCGCTGGTGGATGTGGTCGACGAATTCGTGGTCGCCGACACCGGCCTGTCCCCGGAGGGGCGGCGCATCGCCGACTCGTTCCGTGCCCGCGTCGTCCCGGCCCGCGACGCCGTCGCGCACGGGTTCGAGGCCCCGCGCAACGACGCGCTCGGCGCCTGCGCGATGGACTGGGTGCTGTGGATTGACACGGACGAGCGGCTGATGGACCCGGAACGCGTCCCCAAGTACCTGCGCGCGAACATCTTCAACGGGTATTCCATCCGCCAGCATCATTTCGCCTGCGACACGACCTTCAAGCCCGACCTGCCCGTGCGCCTGTTCCGCCGCGCCCCGCAGGGCGGGAAGACGATGCGCTTCTTCGGCATGATTCACGAGCACCCAGAACTAGGGCTCAACGAGGGGCCGGGCCTGACGGTCGTGCTGTCCGACGCGGCCATCGCCCACACGGGCTACCTGACCGAGGCCGTGCGCCGCCGACGGTTCTGGCGGAACTGGCCGCTGCTGCAGCGCGACATCGCCGCCTACCCGGACCGCCTGCTGCAGAAACACTTCATCTGCCGCGACCAGTTGCTGCTGGCCAATTACGAACTGCAGCAAAACGGGATGCGCGTGACCGACCAGGTCCGCCAGCGGTGCCAGACCGTGCTGGACACGTGGCGGCAATACTTCCGCGGCAAACCGGGGTACATGAACGCGGACACGTTGACCTACGCCTCCGACGCGAACAAAATCCTGGGCCAGGGGTTCGACTTCAAGTTCGAACTCGCCGCGTCGAGGGACTACACCGTCCCGCCCAACGGGGTCGGCCCCCAGACCTTCCGGTTCGCCACGATGGAGGACCTGGAAGCGGAATTGACCTGGCGCGCCAAGGACGCCGCCGCGCCGTTCGTGGGGGCGTACTGGTGAAATTACGGCCGGGCGGGGCGGCGTTGGTTTCCACTCGTGACCGGGTTGTGCCCCGGCCTGGCTACGCGCTTGTGGTTCGCATGGCGGGCTTCCCTGTGACGGTTTCGCGCGTCCCGCCGTCCGCGCCGCCCCATCCAGGTAGCATTATACCAAGATACCACCCTGCCGTCAAGGGGATTCGGTGAACGTCGGGTTCGTCGGGCTCGGGAAACTCGGCCTGCCCGTGGCGTTGGCCGTGCGGGGCAAGGGCCACGCCGTGGTCGGGCACGACCTGGCCCAGGACCGCATGGACGCCGCGCGCGCGGCCGGGCTGGCCACGGGCGCCCTCGCCGACGTGGCCCGGCAGGAGTTGGTGTTCGTCGCGGTGCAGACGCCGCACGGCCCGGAATATGAGGGCGTGACGCGCCTGCCCGCCGACCGAGCGGACTTCTTTTACGGCCACCTCCGGCACGCGGTAGCACGGCTCGTCGAGCACGTCCGGCCCGGGTCGGACACCTGCGTCGCGGTCGTCAGCACCGTCCTGCCGGGGACGTCGGACCGCGACCTGAAGCCGGTGTTGGGCGGCGTGCCGTACGTCTACAACCCGTCGTTCATCGCCATGGGCACGGTGGAACGCGACTACCTCCATCCGGAATTCGTGTTGCTCGGCTGCGACAGCCTGAAGGCGGAATGGGTGGCCGAATCGTTCTACCGCCAGACCGTGGAGGCGCCCATCATCAAAATGTCGGTGCGCGACGCCGAATTGACGAAGGTCGCTTACAATACGTTCATCGGCCTCAAACTCGCGTTCGCCAACACGATGTTGGAACTGTGCCACAAGACGGGCTGCGACGTGGACGCCGTGCTCGGCGCGCTCCGGATGGCCAACAAACGGCTCACGAGCCCCGCCTACCTGTCCGCCGGCATGGGCGACGGCGGGGGTTGCCACCCCCGCGACAACATCGCCCTGTCACATCTGGCGCGCCAGGCGGGCCTGTCCTACGACCTGTTCGAGGCCGTGATGCTCGCGCGGGAACGGCAGGCGGAATGGCTGGCCGACCTGATGTGCGCGCACGACCTGCCGAAGGCCATCTGCGGGGTGGCGTACAAGGCGGGCACGGACATCACGACGGGCAGCCACGCGCTGCTGGTCAAGACCATCCTCGAAGACCGCGGCGAGGACGTCGCTACGTTCGACGACGCCACGCCGTTGGGCCCCGCCGTCGTCCTCATCGGCACGAACGACCGACGGTGGCAGACCACGCCGTTCGCCCCAGGGTCGGTGGTGTACGACCCCTGGCGCATCGTGCCGGACCAGGAAGGGGTAGACGTCCATCGACTCGGTCAGAGAAATCCGGGCGTGCCGCGCCTGCGGCAGCCCGCGGCTCATTGACGTCCTGCGCCTGGGCGAGCACTACGTCAGCACGTTCGTCGACGCGGACCAGGACGGGCACCGCGCGCCGCTCGCCCTGGTGCGCTGCGACGGGTGTGGGCTGGTGCAACTGACGCACACCGTGCCCCAGGCGTGGCATTACGAACGCGGCTACTGGTATCGCAGCGGCACGAACGAACAGATGGTCCGCGCCCTGCGCGACGTGGTGGACGACGCGGGCCGGATGGTGGACCTGCGAGCGGGCGACGTGGTCGTGGACATCGGCAGCAACGACGGGACGCTGCTGCGGATGCTCCCGCCGCAGGCACGGCGCATCGGATTCGACCCAGCCACCAACCTGCGGACGGCGGCGGAAGACGGCGGGAACACCATCGTCTGCGACTTCTTCCCGCCCGCGCGTGGCGTCGGGTCGTTCGTCAGCACCTACGGTAAAGCGAAGGCCGTTTTCGCCGTCGCCATGTTCTACGACCTGGACGACCCGAACGCGTTCCTGCGCGCGGTCAAGGCGTGCCTCGCCACCGACGGCGTTTTCGTGGTGCAGATGGCCTACGCGCCCGCCATGGTCCGCACCAACGACGTGGGCAACGTCAGCCACGAACACCTGTGCTATTACGACGTGCAGTCCTTCGCGGCACTGGTGGAAAAACACGCCCTGCACATCGCGAAAGTGCAGTTCAACGACGTCAACGGCGGGTCGTTCCGCTGCTTCATCACGCATGGGCGCGGCGGCATCAGCACGGACCCCGTCGCAGCCGACTGGCCCGCGTTCGCGCGGCGCGTGGCGTGGAACAAGAAGACGACGCTGCAGATGCTGCGCAGCCGTGCGGCCGCCGGGGAAACCATCGCGGGCTACGGCGCCAGCACGCGGGGGAACACCATCCTGCAGGCGTACGGCATCGGGCCCGACCTCGTTCCGTACATCGCCGACCGCAACCCCGACAAATGGGGGAAACGGACCGTCGGAAGCGGAATCCCCATTATCAGCGAGGAGGAGATGCGGCGGCGGAAGCCGGCGTGGTTGTTCTGCCTGCCGTTCCACTTCATTGAAGCGTTCCAGGCGCGCGAACCAGACTACCGGGGGCGGTGGATTGTCCCGCTCCCGCAGCCGCACGTCCAATGAGGCGGCGCAGTGGATTCACCGGATGACGGGGCATTCCCCGGTCTGGTGGGTCGCGTTCGTGCAGCAAGAAATCAAGCGGGCATCGCGGCCCTCCCCCGACCCGCGCCACGACCGGACGCGGGAAGACAAGTGGCTCGTGCAGGTCATGCGGGAAGTCATCCGCACGTTTCCCACACACGGGCGGTATGACGGGAACATGCGGCTGGCCGCCGTGCTGTCGCACGTGCTGGCGCTGTGGTATCTGCGCGTCCACCGCGCGAAATGCTATGACCCGCGGCGGCCCGTCGCGGACCGACGGCAGGCCTTCGAGAGTTGGCTGGGCTACGTCGGCGCGCTGTGGATGCTCGCCGTGGACGAACGCGACGATGCGGCACATTTCCCGACCCAGCATTGGGACCCGCCCTACAGCCCGCACGCGATTGATGGCGTGTTCCGATGAACCTGTACGCGTGGTCGCAACAACTGGGGACGCCAATGTGGATGCCCGACATGCAGGCGTTTTTGTTCGAAGGGTTGGTGGTGTCGCAAGAATCCGTGGTAGAAGACGGGTGGGCCACGGCGTGGTGGCGCGCCGCCATGAATGAATGGCGTTACGACCGTGGGCTATGACGCCGTGCGGGCCAAGGCGGAATGGGCGCGCCCGCCCGTGGACGACGTGGGCTACATCTCCTCGGCGCACATGCTCCAGTGGTCCGACGACCACCTGCGGGCCACCATCGCGCAGATGGAACGGACCCGCTACGACGTCAACGGCTGGCGCAACTGGCACAACGGATGGCGCGAGTTCTTCGGGCTGGACACGACGCACGGCAAACGCATCCTGGATTTCGGGTGCGGCGTCGGGCTGGAGGCCCTGCAGTTCGCGCGGGCGGGGAACGACGTCATGGTCACCGACATCGTGCCGGACAACGTTGCGCTGGCCATCCGCGTATTGGAACTCCACGGCTACGCGAATTGCAAGGCGTCGGTGATGATGGACGGAACACCGACATGGTCCGACATGGAAATTTTCTATTCGTCCGGGACGCTTCACCACACGCCGCAGATACGGGACATTCTCCGCGAGGCGTTGGGCTGGTGTGAGGAGGCCCGCATCCTCGTGTATTCCGACCGACGCTGGACGGCGCTGGGCATCCCCCTACCGCCGATTGACATGGACATCAGCACGCACACGGCATTCCAGCGGTTTGTGCGCGCCTGCGACGAGGTCGGGGACTTTGCCGATTGGTACTCGCCAGCCAAACTCGCCCTGCGGGTCGAGGGGTTCGGCCGCGTCGAACGATGCCAATATATCGGGAAAGGCGAGGAATTCTTGGGGGCGGTGATTCTGCCAGCATGAAAGCCTTCATCACGGGCATCGCGGGACAGGACGGGTGGTATCTGGCGCGGCATTTGGCCGGGATGGGCTACGAGGTATCCGGCATGGACGCGGCGACGCCGTCGCTGCGGGACGCCGCCCCGTCGGCTGGGTTCGTGACGAAGGGTGACGTGACGGACGCGTGGCTGGTACGCCAACTCCTCGGGGAACGCGCCCCCGACGAAGTCTACCACCTCGCCGCGCTCAACCTCGTCACGGACAGTTGGGACGCGCCGTGGCGTTACCACCACGTCAATGTCGGCGGGACACTGGCCGTGCTGGAGGCGGCGCGGACGATGCCCAAACCGCCGAAGGTCTTCGTCGCGGCGAGCAGCGGCATGTTTGGGCTCGCGCCCGCCCCACAGCACGAAGGTACGCCGATGCATCCGCTGACGCCCTACGATGGCAGCAAACTCGCCGCTTACCATCTGGCGCGGATGTACCGCCTGCAGTACGGACTGCCCGTGACCTGCGGCATCCTGTACCAGCACGAATCGCCACGCAAGCGGTACGGCGTGTTCTACAAGGTCTGCGCGGGCGTGCGGGCCATCAAGGACGGGCGGGTGGACGAATTGGTCCTGGGTGACCAGGAAATCGTCCGGGATTGGTGCCATGCGGACGACATGGTCCGCGCCATGCGTGTGGCGTTGCTGCAGCCGCCAGACGACTGGGTCATCGGTTCTAGTGACGGTCGCCGTGTCTGGGACGTCGTGCGGACGGCGTGCGGCCTGCTCGGCGTCGACGTGGCGAAGGTCAGGACGGACCCAGCGCTGGCCAGGCCGAACGACCCGCCCGCGTTAGTCGCCGCCCCGCGGAAGTTTATGACCGCGACGGGATGGCATCCATTGGTCGGGTTCACGGAATTGGTCGCCGAACAAGTCGGCCTCGTGCGAGAGGGAGTGACGGGCTGACATGCCTCCGACGTTGCCAGTGAGTTATTCGAGCGTTTCGCTTATGATGCTTACTCTCCCCGACATTGGTTCCGCGTCCACGCTGACGTCGGCGTCCATCGCGAACTTCGCCGGCATGGCGGAAGCCGACATCAACGCGCGCATCAGCCGGGCCTACAACATCCCGTTCACGTCAGACGTGCCGTACCTCACCACCGTCGCGACCACGAAGGCCCTGCTGTTGCTGCTGTCGCGGCGGCTCATCCCGCTGCCGGGGCCGCGCCTCACGGAACTGCTGGACCAATACCGGACGGTCGACGAGGAAATCGCCGCCATCGCCAGCGGGCTCATCCCGCTAGTGACCAGCAGCGGCGCGGTCATCGGCGGCCGCACGGACATCGCGGACATTTTCAGCACGACCATGAACTATACGCCGACGTTCCACGAAGGCCCAAGCACGTGGCAGGTCCAGGACCCGAACAAGGTCACGGATGAACTGGACAAACGCGACATCACGACCAAGAGTCGGCTGCTGGACAACCGATGATAGAGGTCCACGTTGATGCTGCCGACGCCGTGCGCCGCCTGACCGCCCTGGGGGCCGCCGTGGACGGCCGCGTGATGATGGACTTGGTCGGACAGCGGGTCGTCGCGTGGATAGACCAGAACTTCCGCGCAGGCGGCCTGGAACGCCCCTGGGCGCCGCTGTCGCCCAACACCGTTGCCGCGCGTCGCAAAGGCCGCGGGGCCGGGACGGCGCAGCCCCTGCGCGACACGGGCCGCATGGCACAATCGTTCGTCCCGGGGGCGCCCGATTCGGCCTACGCGCTCGGCGTGAACGACGTCACGGTCGGGACCAACGACCAGAAGGCCGTCTTCCACCAGTTCGGGACGCGGCCGTATGTCATCCGGCCGAAGGCCCGGAAGTTCTTGCGGTTCATCACGGCCGCCCCGCAGGGCGCAGGCCGTGGGAAACCACGTAAGGCGCGGCGCGGGTTCTATGCGTTCGCGCGGGAAGTCCACCACCCCGGCATTCCCGCGCGGCCGATGCTACCGTCTGAACCACTCGCGCGGCAACTGGCCGAAGACACGCTGCAGGCGTACGTCGACGAGGTGGTCCGCCGCCGTGGGTAGGGTGGCCTACCACGCCGTCGCCGAAGCCATCGCCAATATCCTGCTCGCCGACCCGACCTTGGCCGCGCGGGCCATCCGCGTGGTCGTCGATGAAGGGAACGCGCTCGGCCCGGAACTATGCCCGTTCGTCAACGTCCGCCCAGCGCGCCGTGAATTGCCCGTCGCCATCCAGCCCATCGCGGCGCATACCGTGGCGCGGTTCCTGGTGACCTACACGCTGGAATGCTGGGAGTTCAGCCTAGACGGCATGGCCAAGGCCGCGCAGTTGCGCGACGAACTGCTCGCCGATGTGGAAGTTGCGTTGCTGGGGAACTCGTCGCTCAACCAAACCGTCACCGAATCGTGGCTGGCGGGCGGCACGTTCCTGGAATCGGACCAAGACACCCTGCGCGGCGGCACGGTCGACCTCGTCGCCGACGTGCGGGCGACCACGGCATAGGAGGTAGACTGCGATGCCCTATGGGGCCGCTGGACATGTTGGGATTGCGAGGGAAACGACCTGGGGCACGCCGGTCGCCGTGGCCAGCGGCGACTTCGCCTACGCGATGTCGGAGAACGTCACGCTGGCCATCGACCGCTTCGACACGGAGAACATCGTCGGCACCCGGGCCGAACCGGACGACACCGCCGGCTTGCGGCGCGTGGAAGGCGACCTCGTCGCGCAGGGGCACCCAGAATTCCTGCGCCAGGCCCTGCGCGGGCTGACGAACTCTGGGTCGGTCACCGCTGTCCTGTCTGGGGTCCTGCACAAGTTTACGTTCCTGTCCCCGACCGGAGACGCCAGCACGAGCGCGCCATTCCCGTCCTACACGCTGGAAATTTTCCGGGACGTCACCTCATCCCAGCGGTACGCCGGGGCGCAGTTCGGACGCGGTACATTCGCCGTGCAGCCCAACCAGGACCTGCGCCTGACGCTGGGCGTCGTGGCGAAGACCACCAGTGTCATCGCCAAAAGCGCGCCGACGTTCCCCGCCTCGCCCACCGACCCGTTCACCTGGGACAGCGCGAGCCTACAAATCGCCGGGGCGGCGGTGGCGAACATCGAGGCGTTCACGTTCGTGCTGGACGGGCAGGTCGAGGGCGTCCCTGCGCTGAACAATACGGCGGAAGTCGCGTTCATGCGCGCCCGCGGCCCGCAGACCGCGCGCCTCACGGGCACCATCGGGTTCGACAACCAGACCGAATATGCAAATTTTGTGTCGCAGACTGAGCAGGTGTTCAAACTGTCGTTCTTCAAGGCGTCGTCGTTCGCCCTCACGTTCGAATGGCCACGGGTGGTCTACACCGCGTTCCCCTTGGGCATGCCAGGGCGCGAGCGGCTGACGGTGGCGTTCGAAGGCCGGGCGCGGTACTTAGTGAGTTCGGCCACCGCGTACTGGATTGACCTCACCACGCTCCCGAAGTCATCCTTCTGAGGAGGCGTCACCCATGGACATCCCCTGGCAAATCGCGGTGTGGCTGCTCGGACAGGCCGCCGCCGTCACCTGGGTGGTGAACAAACTGAAAGCGCTCGCGTTCATCGGGAACACCCCGCACGGCCCGACCATCGCGGCCGGCGTCGTCAACATCGTCGGCATCCTCGTCGGCGATTACGTGTTGCGGACCGTGCCGACGAGCGTGGCGGCCGCGTTCGCGCAATTCGTCGCCGCCGTCATCGCGGGGCTGGCCAGCACGGGCGTTTACGAGGCCACCAAGCCCGCCGCCTGACCATGGCCACTGAGTTCGACATCGTGTTCGACGTCAACGGCAAGCGCGTGGACCTGCGTCAGGCCTTGCCGCTGCGGCAGGGGACGCTGGAGGATTTGGAGGACGCCGGCGTCCCGTTCGACGGGCAGCGCATGACCATCAAGCAGGTCGGGACCTACCTGCATATCATCCTGCGCGCCGCGAACCCGGAGGTCACGCGCGACGACGTTCGCGCCATGACACAGGCCGATATCGGCGCCGTCGCGGCGGCCATCAACAAATTTCAGGCCGCCGCCGCTCCGGTCGTCCCGGCTTGACGCCCTGCATGTGTTCGCATCCGTCTATGGCTGGACGCGCGACGACATGCGGGCGCACACGCCCGAGGACCTCAACTACCTGCTGATGAAAATCCGCAAGGATGCGGAGCGATGGCGGACGTAGCCCTCCGGTTCACCACGACCGGCGCGGCGGAAGCCATCCAGTCCTTCAACCAAGTCGCGCAGTCCAGTCAGCGGTTCGCGTCGACCTCGTCGCAGACCCTGACCCAGGCCCGCGTCGCCACGCAGGCGTTCAATTTCGTGTTGTTCGACATGGCGCGCATCGCGCGGATGACCGGGGGGACGGCCGGCAAGGAATTCGCGGACAGCCTCGAAACGGCATTCGTCGCGGTGTCCACGGCCCGCGGCGCGGTCGCGGCCTACCGCGGCGTGCTGCAAAGCCAGGAATTGATTACCAAAGCCGTGACGGCAGCGACGCTTGCCTTGAATACGGCGACGGCCGCCATTCTGTCCCCGATGGGGTTGACGTTGCTCGCGGTGGGCGGCGTCGTCGCCGCCTATTTAGCGTATGAGGAACACCTCCGCCGGACGCAACAGGCCCTGAAAGACACCACCACGGCGCAGGAACAAAACGCATTAGCCATTGTCAACACGGGCCAAGCGCTCGACCTGACGATGTCTGCCCAGGAACGCCTCGCACTTGTCATGCGTGGGGTGAACCGCTTCTGGGCGGAACAAGCGGCGCGCAGCGCGGACCTGCGCGACCGTTTGGCCGAAGAAGCGGCAAATCGGGCTGCTGCCGCCGCCGCACAGGAACATGAAATGCAGCAGTGGCTCATCAACAGCGTCCCGGTGCTGCGCGGGCAGCAGGCCATGACGGACCGCTGGGTGGCCATCGGCAAGGCGGCGGAGGACGCCGCGCGCAAGCAGAAACAGGTCGGCGTGGACAGCGAGAAAGCCCTGTTCGACATCGGCATCCAGGCCCTGAACACCTACACGGAAACACAGAACGCGGCATCCGACGCGGCGGACGTGCAGGCGTTGTCGGCGGCGGACGCGGCGCTGATGGCGAAAAACTCGTGGGTCGAATCGCAGAACGCGCAGGCGGACGCGGCGCTGGATGCACAGCAGCGCATCCAGGCCGGCGTGGAAACGATGTTGGCGGGCGTCTTGAAGGTGACGACGCAAGGGACCGACCTCTTCAGCCAACTGTGGGTGGCGGCGGCGAACGCGGCCATCGAACAACTCGCGCTCGTGCAGGCGGCGGCGTCGTTCATCACCGGCATCCTCGGCGGTATCTTCCCGTTTTTGTTCCTGCAGCGAGGCGGGTCGTTTATCGCCACGCGCCCGACGCCGATAATGGTCGGCGAAGCGGGCGCGGAACGCGTCACGGTCAGCCCGCTGGCCGGGGCGTCCGCTGCGGGCGGGGCCGGGCTGACGGTCAATTTCAACGCGCCGCAGTTCTGGGACGAATACACGTTCGACAACTTCGCCCGCCGCGTGGGGCGCCTCCTGACGGCCGGCCCGGTCGGGCGCGTGGGCTGACGTGGCCACGCCCACCTACGAAGTCGGCGTCGAATTCGTCGCGGGGAGTTACACGAACCTGTCGTCCTATTGCCTGCGCGTCGGCGTCACACGCGACCGCGCGACCATCTTCGACTCCCTGTCCCCCGGGCGGTGCGACCTGCTCCTGGACAACAACGCGGGGTTGTTCAGCCCGGAGAACGCCGCCTCGCCGTACGCGCCGAACCTGAAACCGAACAAGCGGGTCCGCATCCTCGCCATCCACAACGTCACCACCTACCAACTGTTCGCTGGGTTTGTCGACGCGTGGGCGCCCGACCCAGAATTGGCACGGCGCACGGCGCGGATGCAGGCCACCGACCGCGTGAAGGACCTCGCCCGCCGGCGCATCGACACGTCCATCGCGGTCGACATCGCCCCCAGCAGCCTCGCCACCGACGTGCTGTCGGCGGCGGGGGTGGCGGCGGCCGACCGCAGCGTGGATGTGTTGCCGCCGTGGGACCTCATCCCGTTCGCGTGGTTCCGCGAATACGAGCCCGTGCGCGCGCTGGAAGACATCGCCCGGTTCGGGTATTCCCACCTGTGGGTCGACGGCGCCGGTCGGGTCAACCTGCGCACGCGCTACCTGGACCTGGGCAGTTCGGCGGTGGCCAGTTACGTCAATGACTTTTTCGGGTTCGGCTACACCCTGTCCGACGACCAAGTCGTCAACGCCATCAAGGTCCAGGGGACCCCGCGGCGCATCGCCTCGTCCGTGCAGACGGTGGCGTGGCTGCAGGAGGTTCCCACAATCTCCGCGTCGTCATCCGTGGGATTCTGGCTCACCTACCTCGACCCGGACTCGTTGGAACGCGACACGCCCGCGCAAAGCGTGTCGGTGACGCGGAGCGCGGATTACATCCTGAGCACGATTAGCGGGTATTTGGTGCCGACCGACCCGTTTTTCGGGTTGTTCTCGTTCGACCGCACGGCGACGGCGTCCGCCAGCGTCACGTTTTTCGGCACCACGGCGGTGGCGACGGTCTTCAATGGGTCGTCGGACCAGACCTACCTCAACAAATTCCAGGTCCGCGGCTACAGCATCCAGCGCCAGCCCGACATCCTGCGACAATCGGCGACCGCCAGTAGCCAAACCCTCTACGGCGTCCGGAACCTGTCGCTGCAAAGCGACTTCATCGGCAAGTTCCAACACGCCCAGGACTACGCCGATTTCCTGGTGCTGCAGCGCAAGGACCCGGTTCCTGACGTGACGTTCGCGCTGAAGAACGTCTTCCCAGACGTCCTGGCGCGGGAGTTGGGGGACCTCGTCTACCTCGTGGAATCGAACACGGCGGTGGGCACGGGGTTTGTGGTCACGGGATTGGCGCACGACATCGCCCTGGTGCGTGGCCTGGAGCACACGACGACCTACGCGGCGCACCTGCAGGAAACAGGGCCGTGGCTGGTGCTCGACCACGCCACGCTCGGGAAACTAGATTCGGGGAGAGAGCTGGCATTTTGAGAATCACGGATGAGGAACTGGCCAAGATTCTTGAACAGCGCAAGCGGCGCGACCACGATGCCTATATGATTGGTGTGGCGACGGCGGAGTGGCGACGATTAGTGCGATTGGCCGAAGAGCGTATTGAGAAATCTGAGGACATCGAGCGGGCCGATGGGGAACAGATTCTGCGGAATCACCATCTTGACCCGGCGGCAGGTGAATACCGCATCGAACCAGACGGAAGAATCACGCGCCTTGTCGAAGGAACATATGTGGCCATCGAATGAAACGTTGCACGAAATGCCGCCGTTGGAAACCATTTGTCGCATATTCCCGCGACAGACAGAGGTACGACGGATTATGCCCATCATGCCGCGCCTGTGGACGCAAGGCATGGCGATTGTTGAAGGCACGACATCCAGAACAAATCCGCGCTGCGAATAGGATGGCTTCGGCACGATACCGTCAGCGGTATCCTCGTCGCCGATTGGAAAGTCAACGTCGTTACCGAAGGCGGTATGCCACGAGGTTGCGTGTTGAATCGCGCCTGCGTGCGCGTCGTCGCTATCGGCGAGCCCGCAAGGCGCAGGCGATTGGTTGGTACGGAATCCACGATGTCGCGCGTATCTACGCGACACAACGCGCACAGTGTTTCTATTGTTGGCGGCAATTGCATGGGCGTTTTCATGTAGACCACAAGATTCCATTGGCCCGCGGCGGGACGAATTGGCCAGACAACATCTGCTGCGCCTGTTCGTCGTGCAACCTTCGAAAACACGCCAAGACCGCCGCGGAGTTTGCGTGGGGATGGAGGCGTTGACCTGGGATGGCGTATTCATTCCAGACTTTCTAGCGTGGGCCAAGTGCTCACGGCGGCCCAAATGAATCAGGTCGAGGTCGGATAAGTTGGCCTCGTAACCCCGCTATATGCTGGAACAGCCGGGTATCCCGACGTACCGGAGTCGGTGACAATCGTCGGGTGCGGCCAATCAGCAGGGAAGTCCATCGGGACCCCTCAGAGACTACATGCGGGGGCTGCGGAATCTCGCAGTAAGATATAGTCCAATCTCGTTAGCGATAACGAGGATTTTCCAGCAATATCCGCGACCACATCCATGGCGTGGCGGGTGTGCTCGACCCGCAGACACTCAAACCGCAGGCGGCGAGTACCTATGATTTGGGGACGTCAGCGCTGACGTGGCGGACCATCTACGCGGATACGGGGAATATTAGCAACCTACCCGACACGCCGGGCGACCGGGATATCGCGAATACGTTCATCGTGGCCAGTGCGAACGTGACCGGCGGCGCGTTGGCCGACATCGACACATATTGGACGATGCGGGCTGGGATCGTCGGGACGAGTTTAGTTCGGACTTCCCCCGTGAGCCGAGGGATTGTGGACCTCATCGCCGATGGCGGCGACAGTGCTGATCTCATCACCAAAAAGACGGCGCATGTCGGGGAATGGGGCAGCATCAGTTACGAAGCGTGGGTCTTCTTCCCTACCCTCGACACCAACTGGCGCGCGAATTCGGCGGGCATTCTCATCGGGTTGGCGCAAGCGGGCGGACTGCTGACGACATTGCTCTCGGATTTCGCCGCTTGGACCATGGTGAACAGCGGGAAGTTGCGACCCCAACAGAAAAAGGAAGGGACGGGTACCGATGGGTCTGACATTAACGTGGCCGTCAATACATTCCATCAATTCAAGGTGATCGCCAAGCCGAACAGTATTGACTATTATTTCAATGGGTCGTTGCAGCAAACGCTGACGACAAATATCGTCAGCCGTGCCGTGCTCGGGATGACGCACGTGTCCCGCGTGCTCGGGGCCGCCCAAAGCGATATCCTGCTCGAGTACGCGCGGTTCAAGGTCTCATCATCGTGATTCGGTCTGCTGGCTTGGGTGATTATTCGACGCGCTGGTTGACCGGCGTGGTGGAAATGATGTCCAGCGGGAACTATGGATTGACCCCGACCATGACGGTCTATGACATGACCTTCACGGTCAACAGCACGATATGATTCGCTACACGGGCACGGATTCGGCGGACGCGCTGCGGTTCATGCGCGGCCCGGGCGACCTGTGGCAGGACACGTCCACGACGCCACCGACGCTGCGCATGCTGCGGTCAGCAAACCCCGCGCTGTGGGCGCGCCTCGCCCACGCCGCGACGGTCCCGGCCCTGCAGCCGCCGCCACTGGACCTGCCGCCCCGGCCGCCGGCGGCCCCGGACAGCGCCGCGTTGATGCCCACCTACATCAACAGTTTCCTGCTGCCCCCGCTGGGCCAAGCGATGGTCAGCATCGTCAACCGCACCAACGACCTCACCGACGCCGTGGCGCGGCTCATCGCGCTGCTGCGTGACGGCGGGATGGCCGACTGATTCGCCATGGGGTGGATGGATGCCGTGGCTGCTCCAAATCCCCGAACCGCAACTGTTCGATTGGCTGACCCGCTACGGAGCGGCCGGCGTGCTCGCCGCCGCCGTCATCGCGTTCCTGATGGGATGGATTGTCCCCGGCTACATCAGTAAGCAGAAAGACCAGGACATCGCCGTCTTGCGCGCGTCCGTGGACGCGCTGCAGAAAGAACTAACCGAGCAAATCCGGGTCAACGCGCAGGCCGCGACCATGGCGGACAAGATGCGCGAGGTGGCCCGGACCGTGATGCGGGAAACGTCGGGTGGGGGATGATACCGCCGCGCAGAAGGGGCGGAGTATGCAGATGGTAAGACGCCGAGGGAAGAAGGAGGACGAACCCGTGCCCGTGACGTTACCTGATGACGTCATCCAGACGCTCAACGACGCGAAGAAATCGCGCGAGGACCTGGAAAAGAAACTGGACGAGAACGCCTTGGCCGACGGGCTGCGGAAGGCCCTTCGGGACGAATGACGGCCTTCGAAGTTTCGGCGACCTTGGCCGTGGCGCGCATCCTGCCGATGTCGGCGTTCCTCATCGGCTACCGTGGCCGCCTGCTCGGTCCATGGCAGATTTTCCTGCGCGGCCTCGCGGGCGTGACCATTATGGACGGCGTCGCCACCATTCTCCTGGTCCAGCATCCCGCCATTCGCGCCATTGATGTGACGGTCATCAGTCCCTGGTTGCTATGGGCGTCGCAGGGCGCCCGCGCGCTGGCGGCCCTGGGGTCGTGGTGGTTGCTGGGCCTGTTCTGGTGGACCACGCGGCGGCGGCCATGACTCTGGTGACGTTGAAGTCCGACGTCCAGTTGAAGGCGCTCGACCCGCGCATGGTCCTCGCCGACCTCGTCGTGGCCGCCCTGTTCGCCGCCCGCGGCTACGACTGCCAAATCACGTCTGGCACCGACGGCGCGCACATGGTCGGCTCCAAACACTACCTGGGGCTGGCGCACGACTACAAGACGTTTCACGTCGACGCCGCCGTCCTGCCCGCGCTCATCGTCGCCATCGCCGCCGCGCTGCCAGGCTACGACGTGCTCTACGAAGCCCCGACGAAACCGCCCGCGTTGCCGCAGAGCCTCTATTGGCCAAGCCCGCAACCGCACGTGCATGTGGAGTTTGACCCGCACGCCTACGTCGTGAGTTAGATGGACCCTGGCCAAGTCCCCTACGCCATCGCGCTGTGGCTGATTGGCCAGCCGTTTGTGGTGCAGGCCATCGTGAACTGGCTGAAGGTCAACCCGTGGGTCAAGCGCAACCCGCGCACGACCGCGATGCTGCTCAACCTCGCGGGCGCCGTCGTGGGGGAAGCCTTGTTTCAGCAGTTGCCGGGGGACCTGCGGGCGGCGCTGGTGACGCTCGTCGCGGCGGTGACGCAGGGGTTCGCCAGTTCTGGCATCCACGAATGGATTGACTTCAAGCCGTCACCCGCCCCGACCCCGTTGCCGCCGCGATGAACCGCACCTGCGGAAGGCCGGTCGGCATTATGGCCGCGTCTTCGGGTAGTCCGTGACGCGGATGCTGGGGAACCCCTCGCGTGGTTCGCTGACCGTGTTGGCCAGCCCTTCGAGCGCGGCCGCGATGCGTTCCAGGGCGGCGAGGATACCCTTCTGGATGTCTGGGTCCATCATCGACCACCTTGGAGGTAGAACCTGAAGGCTGCGTGCGCCCGGTCCCACGTCGCGTATCCGATTCCATTGTTCCTGATGCTGTTGAATCCCGCGTGACCCATCGTGATGAAGTAGCGGTGCGTTTCCGCGTTCTGCTTCACTGCTTCCTGGCAATGCTGGTTCCGGCAGATGTCGCCGGGGTGGGTGCTGGTCAGGTACTCGGGTATGGTTGCCATCGTCTGTTCCCTCCCCTGGGTGCTTCCCTCTCTGGTATAAAGATAGCATAGGTAGAACCCCCTGTCAAGGGGTCCCACCCATCACATTCCCCGCGTTTTGGCGGGTTTTCTGAGGTTTTTGGGTTTAGGGCTGCCGGAAGACATCCAGCAGCGGCACGGGTCCGGACCCCGTCACGACGGTCGGCATCTTGCCGTCCCATTTCTCGATGGCGGCCAGCAACGCCTCGACGCGGCGCAGTTGGATGAGTTCGGGGGTGACGACGGCCTGCTGCAGGCGCAGCCCTTCGGCCTGGGCCTTGGCCTGCTCGATGCGCTGCTGGGCTTCGAACTTCACCCGTTCCAGGGTCCGCTGCGCCTCCAGCGCGCGTTGCTGCGCGGTCACCTTGGCCTCGATGGCGTCGTTGAAGGATTTGCTGAACTCGAAGTCGGTGATGGACAGCGCCTGTGCGGCGATGCCGAACTTGGACAGCCGCTGCTCCAGGATGCGCTCGATGCGGTCGCGGACGGCTGGCCGCTTGGTAATGAGTTCTTCCGCCGTGTATTCCGCCGTGGCCGCCTTCACGGCCTCCTGGATGGCCGGCTTGACGATGCGCGCGATGTAGTCGTGCCGCAGGTTCTGGTAGACGGTCACGACCGCCGCGGGGTCGAGCGCGAAGTTCAGCGTGACCTTGGTGTGGACGTCCTGCAGGTCGCTGCTGGCGGCCGCCGCGTCCGTTTCGTACGCCTCGGTCTGGATGCTCATAATGGCCACGCTCGTCACGGCGGGCATGATGGCGAATAGGCCGGGGTCCAGCACCTGCCCCGTCGGCGCGCCGAACCGCAACACGACGCCGCGGTAGCCCGCCGGCACCTGCCCGAACGCCGACACCAACGAAACCGCGCCGACCCAGACCACGACGGCCAGCACCAGCAGGGTCGGGTTGATGTGATGCCGCGGCTCAACGCGGTAGGCGCGGAGGCCGATGGCCACCGCCACCGCCGTCCCCGCCAGGAATATCAGCAGTTGAATCGCCCACATGGGATTTCCGCTCCTTCCATTGGACCAGCGTGTTGACGATGTAGACCAGGCTGCTCACCAGGACCGCGGCCGCGACGAGGATTTCGAACAGCCGCATGGGTCACGTCCCGCCGCCCGTGTCGATGACGCGCCATGCGCCGTTGTTGATGCGCCACTGCCGCCCGTCGGCGATGATGGTGATGGTGATATCGTTGATGTTCGCCGTGCTGACGATGTTCGCCGTGCTGATGATGTTCGCCGTGCTGACGATGTTCGCCGTGCTGACGGTGACCGTCATGGGGGCGACGGTGACCGCCCATTGGGGATTGACCGTCATGGGGGCGACGGCCGCCCGCGCGGCGTAGTTGGCGTTCGCCAAGAGCCGATGCGGGTCGACGCGCGCCAGGAACCACAGCGCGTAGATTTGGTCGGCCACCGGGAGCCGCGAACGGCCGTCCGTCAGAAAATCCGCGCGGTCGTCGACGGCGTAGACGCAGCAGTCGCCGATGGGCCGGCCGTCGTCTTGACTGACGACCGACATCTTCGCGTTCGCGGCCACGCGGACGGCCGCCCGCGCGAGCGCGGTTTGGCCGAGGAAGGTTTTGTAGGTGCCATCGGGGATGGGGACGTCCACGAAGCCGCGCAGTTGGAACGTGGCGTAGGCGGCCGTCCCCATCCGTTTCCGTAGGAACCGTTCGGCCCGCAGGTCCGCGAGCCACGGGATAGTAGGCATCATGGTGCTGCCCAGGTCCATCGGCCTTTTTGGAACAGGACTTTGGCATTCACGCGCGCGATGGCCCATAGCGCGTAAATCTTGTCGCCTACCGGAAGCCATCGGTCGCCATCATTATCCCGTTCCCCAACGACGTAGACGCAACAGTCGCCGAGGCAAACTCCGGTGTCGCGGATGACGACGGTCAATTTCGCGCCATGAGTGACGCGCAGCGCCGCGTTCACCAACCGACGCGGGCGCGAACACACCGGGCATGGGCATCCTCCGCCGCTGGCATAGCGGCCGTCTGGGAGGGGGATGTCGACATGGCCGGACGCGAGAAACGCCCGCCACGCAACGTCTCCCATCCGACGCTCCAAAAACGCGGCGGCCCGCGCTTCCGCCGTTTCTTCATCGGCCGTCATGCGTTCGCCGCCCGAAGCAAGGCCTGGGGGTCGACGCGCGCCAGGAACCAGAACGTGAACACGCGGTCGGCCAGCGGGATGGACCGAAGGAAGTTCTCATCCGTCGGCGTCCCCAGCACGACGTAGACGCACAACGAAACGCACAGGTTGTTGGTCCCCTGATGCACGATGTTGACGGTGCCGCCAGCCGTGACGCGGATGGCCCCATGCTGCACCAGGCGCACGCCGCCCATCGGACCGCCCAGACGGTACTGGTCGTCCGGGATGGGGACGTCCACGTAGCCGCGCTCGACGAGCGCGTCGAACGCGTCCGTCCCCATCCGCGTCTTCAGGAATTCGGTGGCACGCCCGTCGGGCGTGTCGGTGAACAGATACGGCACAGACTGTTTACCCGCCCACCAGCCGCGGCAGGACTACGATTTCCTCCGCCTCCGGGTCGATGGTCCTGACGACCTGTTGGGTGTCCTCGCGGTAGGCGAGGCGCCCCTGGGCGAGCGCGTCGGCCAGGACCTTGTCCGCGCGCGCCACGTCCGCAGGGTCAGCGCGGTTGTATTCCACCGTGGTGTGCCCGCTGCGGTCGAGTACGATGAGCCGTCCTGTCTTCATCTGGGTTCCCCTCCCCTTGTCGGGTCGTGCGGATGGGTGGTGCCGCGTGCCAGATGCCGCCTATCCGTGCGGCGTGTCACCTCCCGTCACGGCGTCGGACAATGTCGCGCCGCGGTAGGACGTGCTCGATGCCGTGCTGCCCGCCGTAACCGCCAAATTCGTGAAGGCCGATGTTGACGAGTCCGACATCGACCACGCGGGTTGGTATTGTTTCCGCCTTTGCGGGAAGTTCGGTTGGGACTTCAGCAATTCCCGCACGGACGGCTCTTCCCCTATCGTCGGCTTCGCCTCCGCCCGTTTCCCTTGCGGGACCGGGAGAGGCGCCTTCAGAAAGGCCGGATGATGACCTCAATTTCGTCCAGCCGCCCGTCCAGGTATTCTTGCGGGATTTCCCGCGCGGCGATGAGCAGCGCCTTGCTGTCGTCGGCGGCGACGATGCGCTTCGGGTCCACCAGCACGGTGGTCATGGGCTTCTTGCCCGCCTCTTCCTCCGCCTTGGTCGGCTGGCTGTGGTGCAGGATGGCGAACTCGAACAGTTTGCCCAGCATCTCCATTCCCCCCTCTTTTCATGTACCCCTAACTATCATTAGCGGCACATTACCGAACACTCGGATGCCCGAGTTGTCGGTCCCGTTCCGTCCGCTGGTTGGTCACGTCCATCCATACCAGCGCCCACGTCACACCAACCAATGCGATACCGAGGATGGCTAGCGCCACCCATAGCGTGCGCTGGCCCAGGTATTGCTGCGTGCAGAGGAACGGCAGGTTCTTGGCGTAGACGAGCACGGGGTCAAGGCGCTGCACGTAGTCCCCGACGATGGCGTCGCACTTCGCGATGGCGTCCCACATCAGCCCCGCCTCCGCAGGAGCCGCCGCCAGGCGCGCTGCAGGCCGTCCTCGTCCCCGTCCGGTTGGAATCCCAGCGTTTCCGCCGCGCGCTCCGTCAATCCCAACGCCCGGAGCCCCCGTTCATATCCGTACAACGGTGCCGTGAGGGTGTCCGTGGGCGCCCGCCCAAAGATATGGCCCAGGATGCAGAACTCGCCATCGCCGATGTTGAAGTCCGCCCGCACGACGAGTTTCCGCCAGTGCGGGATGCGACGGTCCAGGAACTTCGCGCCGCGTTCGGCCATCCGGTCTTCCTTGGTCTTCACCGTTTCGCCCCCTTGTCGGTGGCGCCCAAATGGAACGCCACCGCAACCACCGTGAACGTCCACGCCGCCACTAACACCACGGCCGCGACCACTTGGCGTTCGTGTGCCGTCACGCCCACCAACATGCCAAACGCCACGAGCATCATCACGCGGGACAGCAACAGCCAATTCACGCCCCAGCCCACCAGCGGTTGACCTTGTCTTCGTTCACGCCGTCCTCGTGTAGTTGGACGCCGTGGCCATGAACTGCGCCTTCCATGCCCAGTCGTCCATGACGTACATGGCGAAATCCGATTCTGTCATGTCGATGGTCGGTCCAGTGTGCATCGTGAGCATCCGGATGACGCGGTCGTAATCCTTGGTATGGTCTTCCGGCCGCGGCCAGGACACGTACAGGTGCGCTGGCATCCGCCCGGCCCGCAGGTCCGCGACGATGCGGTCCAATTCCTCGACGGCCTTGGCCCGGAATCCCTCCAGGGCTTCCTCGAAGACGGCGCGGTGCTTGGTTCGGTTGTCGCGGATGACGACGAGGAGTGTCTGGATGTCCGCCGTGATAGTGTTCATGCCCCGGCCCACCGGATGTGCTGCGTCTTGGCCAGCCGCGCGAGGCGCGCCCGCACCTCCAGCGCGGCCTCGATGCGCAATCGCCCGCTGACCGTGTAGCCCTTCGGGTAGTTGTAGCGCCGTTTCTGGACGCGAAAGGCGTTGTTCAACGTGTCCTTGCGTTCGGTCGTGCATTGGTTGCACCGCACTGTGCGCGTGCCGTTGCGCCATTCCAAATACCACCAGTTATGTCCTAAATCGCGACAAGCAGCGTACTTCAATGGGTAATCCGTCAACCCAGGCATGTGTGGCTCCTCTCTTTCCAAATAGTGCCCGCGACGATTCTTCGGACATGTCGGCCATTCGCTGGCAATCCGAATTGGAGAGCAATCGTGCGCGAGGTTCTCCCCGTCGCCGCCGCTGCCCGAATGCTGCGGACCATCTCCCACGTCAACCTCGCTTGTGGGTGGTGTTCTCCATTGGCACTTCTGCCTTTTGCCGCCATGTCCGCTTGGTTGTGGGCGACGGTGCCGAGGAACAAATGTCTAGGATTGACGCACAGCCTGTTGTCGCAAGTATGGCATACGAAAAATCCCGGAAGCACGATGCCTCCGTGCAACATGAACGATAGGCGATGGGCGAGCGTCGGGCGGCCGTCAAGATTCAATTCCCCATATCCCTTGCTCATCACCGCGCCATGCCATAACCAGCACGCATTCGCTCCGTGCCGTTCGACTTTCGTCCAAAAACGTTCCGCGACGGTCATCCCTGTTTCCCTCTCACGGTGACGTCGGCGGGATAGCCGATGTACGTCCGTCGCACCCCGTCCACCGTCGCGACGATGAGCACCGACCCGTCCGACCCGTAGGGCGCCACGACCGCGTCAGAAGACGCCGCCGCCACGTCCGCGAACTTCGGCGCTTTCCGCGCGGAGGAGCGACGCTCGCCATTGTCGGACGGCCATTTCCCGGATGGGGACCCAGTCTTTTTCCACGTGTAATAAGCGTTTTGGACCGCGCTCGACGTCGGCAACTTCCAGTGGGTGGTCACCGCTTTCAACATCTCCCGTTCGCTCCCATACCGCGCCCGCATGCGTTGCAGCACTGGCATGAACGCCGCGTTGTGGGGGTCCTTCCAGTCCACGTACTGTTTCCCGGCCCTCATGGAGAAATGCGGCGCGGGCAGGTCCTTCACTTTCGGGATGTCCAACGCGTCCGGCAATGACTCGGTGCGTTTTTCGTCCACGGCGTCACCCATCGCGTTTCTACCTCCGCTATGATTCTACCACCCTTGTCAAGACCCTGCTTCCCCCACGACTCCAGGGGCGTCTGGGTCCTGCCAGACCACCCGCAACGCCCGCGCCTTCACGGGGTCGTGCTCCAAGTAGCCCTTGCGCGCGAGCGCGACGAGGTGTTGTTGCGTCGTCGCCGTGGACCGCAGGCCGAGCATCCGCGACAGTTCGCGCACCGTCGGCGGGTAACCGTTGGCCCGGAGGTGGTCCCGGATGGCGCGCAGGACCTCGCGCTGCCGCCGCGTCGGCCCGCCGTTGTTGCGCGCCGTCACGTTTTCCACGCGCCCTGGCCCACGGCTTCCACGCGCGTCTGCGTATAGGCGGCGTTCGAGTCCCCGCCTTTCGCCAACAAGGCGAGGAACCGCAGCAGGAATCGCCGACGCGCCGCCAGCCGGGGGATGTTGTCGTTGATGTATTGCAAGTCGACGAGCACGCCGTCCCCCACGCCGTAGAATCGTTCCAACCGCCGCCGCGCGTCGCGCAACTCCATGGCCCGAATCGACACGCCATCGGCCTGGACCCCGCTCAATAGCCGCCGCAGGCGCGCGGACCGCGGCATCGCCGCCACCAGCCCGCCGATGACGCATTGGCGTGTGCCATCCGCGCTGAAATACCGGAACCGCAACGCCGCGTCGCCCCGCACCACCGCTTCCATCTTCTCGAATTTCGGTTTCGGGTTCATGCGACCATCCCCCGCAGTTCGCCGATGATGTCCTGCAGCCGCGCCTGGATGCCCGGCAGGTCGTCCCGGTCCGCCGCGGCGATGTTGGCCGCGAGCGCGTCCGCTTCGTCCAGCAGGACCTCCGCGCGCAGCGCGCCCGTCAAGCCCTTGAACCCGTTCACGGCGCCACCGTCCGCGGCACTTCCAATATCGCATGCTCGACCGCGCGTTCTTTGGTGTAGCCGACGGCGAGGTACTGCAGGGCGCGCGCCATCCGCGAATAGTCCCCCACCGTCTTCTGGGGGCTGCCCACGCGCGCCCACAGCCACGCGGTCGACTCCCGCGCGAGGCCTAATTTGGCGATATAGTCGCGGCAGACCGCGAGCAGCCGGTCCGCGTCGTTGGGGGGTGGAGCCCCCGCCTCGGCGCGGCTTTCCCCAGGGGATTGCTGGTCCGCCGCCACCGTGGCCACGAGCGCATCCACGGCCGCTGCGGCCGCCGCGACCTCTTCCGGATTGCCCAATTCCGATAACCCTTTGCCCACCTTGTCCCGCACTGCCGCCCGCACCGCCTCCGGCGCCACACCGTTCGCCCGGGCGCGCGCGAACAACGCGGCCCATTCGCTGCGGCCCATGCTGCCGGCGACGACGAAGTCCGTTGGGTCCAGACCGGACCGCCGCAGCATCCGCTGGATTTCGCGGGCCACGCGCTTGCGGTCGTAGGCTTGGTGACCCTCCAGCGCGCGCCGTTCCGCCTTCTGCAGCGCGGCGTAGGCCGTGTGGCGATTGACGTAGGGTTCCTCCACGACCGCCCATTTCCGTTTGTCCGTCTTCCGGTCGACGGCGCAGGTCACGACGCGCACCCAAGCTTTCCCCTCCCGCTGGAAGTGTTCGACGACGGGCTGCTGCTCGGAAATGTCCAGGTCCGCGCGGCCGGCACGGTTCACGACGCGGTCCACCAACTGCCGCACGAAATCGACGTTCGGGCCGACGACCAGTTTGTTCAATCGCTCGTCGCGGTAGCAGTAGAGGTACGATTCGGCGAATTCCTGGCCGCCCGCGAAGGCGGTGGCCAAGGCCTTGTCTTCGGCTTCTTCCGAGGACGCAGCCTCGACGGGCAGCAACGGTGCCTGCAACGCAGGTGCGCCGCGTGGTGCTGTCTTACTAGGCATGACGTCCATTCCCATGGGATGAATAGGCAATCCAGTTTTCGTATCGGTCCCATTCATAGACCAACCACCAGCCGCGAAGGAATCGCCAAATCGCGCGCAACCGTTTCATGGTTGCTCCTCATACGCTCCGCAGGTGCAGCGGTCGCCGTCGGCCGCGCACCACGTCGGCGTGACGTGCTCCGCGCGCGTGTGGCCGCAACTGCCGCAGACCGTGAAGGGAAGCGATGGCCGGGCTTGCCGGACGGGAGAGTCGAACTGTCCGTTCGCGCCCGCGTGAGCGCGTCCACCGATTGCGTCCTGCCCGGCCAAACTCGCCATGGCTAGAACTTGAACCCCAGCCCCGCGAAGAACGCGCTGGACCCGCCGCCCCCGGTGACGCCCAGCGTCACGTATTCGTTGCGGGCGAACGCGTAGTCCAACCCGGCGGTGTAGACGAGTTCCGACGCGCCGCCGATGCTCGCCCAGCCGAGGCTGCCGCGGAACGTCACCTGCTCGTTGGTCTTCCGGGACGCGCCGACGCCCAGGACGATGCCGCTGGCGCTGCCGCTCGCCGTCCCGCTGCTGGCCGACAGCGACACGAACTCGCCGAACAGGTACGGTTCGACCGTCGGGCTGGCCGTGGCGGGGTAATACGCGGCGCCGACGCCGAACGCTCGGCCCGTGATGCCGCCGCCGCTAAACGCCGCCAGCCCGATGCCCAACGCCCAGGATGGCGTGGCGCGGTAGCGGAGCGTGAAGTCCACCTCGCTGCCACCAGACGTGAACGGGACCAAGACCTCGAAACTGGATTCGCCCTTCACCCCAGCCGCCTGCGCGGCTGCGGCCTGGGGCGCGAACGACGCCGACACGGCCAGCGCCAAGACCATCGCGAACCATTGCGTTTTCCTCATGGAGTCCTCCCCCGGAAAGTTACGTGCCTACCGATTCTACCTTAGTAGAAGGCTGCCCGTCAACGGGTGGCGTTCGAATCCAGGCGTTAGGCACGGTCGATTTCCTCTTGGATGGACACGGGGTCGCCTTCCGCCAACGTGAACGATTCGCAGCGGCAGTAACTGACCAAGCAGCCGCCGCGGGCATGATGTTCCAGCCGATGACCGCAGGTACATGGCTTCTCGCCGAGGGTTCGCCAAGTTTCGAACATCGTGTCGAGGTGTGTCATCGTCGAGGCTCCTTCGTGGCCAGCACCAGCGCGCGTTCCGCCTCTTCCCACGTCGGCCCGCTGGCCAACGGCACGAACTTGCCCGCCGCGTCCATCAGGCCGAACTCGTACCGCTTGACGCCGTCCTTATCTGCCGTGGCACGCACCGCCGCGCGTTTGCCGCGCAGGCTCCGCGCGAAATCCGACGCCGCGTGCATCCGCTTGGCCGCGTCCTGGGTGGGGCTCATGCGAGCACCTTGACCACGCGGCCGTGTTCCACCAACACCCGCGCGTACCATGTGTGGGGCTGCGGGAAATGCGGGCCTTCGACCGTTTCCTCGCCGTCTTGCTTTGCTGGGAACGGGCCTGGCGAGAACACTTCAACGCGGTGTCCTGTAGCGAGGGCTTCCTTCAACTGCTTCTTCGTCTTGAAATTCGGGCTGACGTACATCCGTCTCGCCTCCCCTGGGAATCTACCTACGCTATCATTATAGCACAGGTAGAACCCTGTGCCAACCCCAGTCCAGCATGGACCAGGGCGGCGGGGCGGGGCAGCCCGCCCTGACCCACGCGTCGCGCATGGCCCGCCAGCGCAGGTAGGCGCGCGCGGCGGCGGGGTCCAGGTCCAGCAGGTGGCGGCGGGCGAATGCTGCGTCAAAGAGGGCGTCGCGCAGGAACCAGCGGAGGTGCGTGGCCTTCTGCCGCAGCGCGGCTTTCAACATCAACCGCAGCGGGACGGGCGGGGTGCCAATCACTTGACCACCTGCTCGCGTCTGAGGTCCTTCATCTCCTCAGCCATTTGTCGCATCATCTTTCGTCTTTCGGGTGATGCGCGTGCCCACTTACGCTGTCGTCCAGATACTTCTTGGAACCGCAACGCCAATTCCGCCTGTGTGCGCTTCACGACAAGGAACGGCATCAATAACCGCAAGAGTTCAGCAGCTTGGCGCGTACTCCAGACCAAACGATACCAGACGTGGGGACCTTTGCCAGAAATCGCCAACACTCCACCGAATTGGTTCTGGATATTGATGAGTACGGTTTGGTCTTTTTGCGTGAGCGTGAACCGTAGGGCGTAGAAATCTCGCGCCCGATTGTAGTTGATTTGAATGCTCCCTTCGCCATCTGCGAATCCTGCTAGCCATGCCAGTTCAGTTTGTGTGGTCATCGCTTGTCCGATAGATGCTCGTAGGCGGCGAGGGCATCGTCCAGTTCCTTCACTGCCGCTTTTGTGACTTGCACTTCATCGTACTCTAGCCTGGAGTCGCTGAACGCGACACCCCACGCACGGACTTCCTTCGCTGCCTCCGCTATCCGTTCCATCGCCCGCACCCGTTCGACTTCCTTCTGGGTGGCAGGCATGGAGGAGAGGGCTGCATGAAGTCTTCCAATCGCTCCACCAGGATTGTCGCCGACCACATCAGCATGCACCGTCACCACGTCTAATGCGGCCTCCCGCAACCGCACGGCCTCAGCGGTCTTCGCATCCAACTCGGCGCGGAGGGTGGCGAGGTCTGCTTCCTGTTGTCGCCACGTTTCCAAATCCATCTTGTTCATCCCTGCTCCTCCGGTTCCAGCCAGTAGGCGAGGGCATCCATCAATCGGTCTTCCTTGAAATCACGGAGTGACATTTCGCTCTCCGGTATTTTGGTCAAAGCCTGTGCCGTTTCCACCACCGCCACCAGCCGCTCGATGTCCTCGCGGGCATGGTCGAGTAAGTCCAATTCCGCATCAGAATATGGACACTCTGGACTCACAGCCACACCTTCCTTATCTTCAGCGAGGACGACCGCCAAGCGGGCTTTGAGGGCGTCCAAGCGGGTCATGTGTCGTCTTCCGCGCCTTCCTCGGCCGTGGTCCCCGCGACGATGGCGCGGGCGTGCTCCAGCCATTCCCGTTCGGCGGGAGGCAACACAGCGTCCACTAGCGCGCCGTCATGCACATCCACCAACGCGGCGTCGATGACGCGCAGCAACAGCGCCCGTTGCCACGGGCGCAGCCATAACGCGAACCGCTTCACGTCGGGCCGCCGTGCGGACCGTTTCTTCTCGTACGGGCGGTCGCGCCAGAACCACCGCTTTCCTTCCGCGTCGATGACCCAGCCCGCCGTTCTCTGCGGGCCGGTGAACTGGTACGTGGCGAACGGTGCGTCCGCCCACGTCGGGAACGCCACGTCGCGGAACGGGCGCTTGCTGTTCTGGCGTTCGTACAGCCAAATCCTGATGCCGGTCGCGGTCGCGTCCATGGTCACCGCCCTCCGTGGAGTTTGACGGGGTCATCGTGCGTGTCTGCGGCGAAGACGGCGATGGGCGTGTCGGCGGCGATGGCCTCCGCGAGCGCGTCCTTGCGGAACCCGCCGCGCAGGGCGGTGTCCACGGCGCGGGTCAGGCGGTGCCGGGCAATCCAGAACGCCGCCGTCCGGATGAAGGCGATGTCGCCGCTGCGGCCGAGGTAGCCGGCCACACGCGCGCCGTAGTCGATGGCGGTCAGTGTGTTGTCCACGACGTAGGTGGTGTACGCGGCCTTGCCCAGCACGACGATGGCGCGCTCGATTTGCAGGCGGGCGTGTTCGGGGACGTGCGGCAGCGCCCTGGGCACCAGGGCCACGTACTGCGCCCAGGTCTGCGTGTCCCACGTCTTCCCGGTGCTGTTCAATTCGACGACGACGCGTTCGCCGGGGACCTCCACGACGGGGACGCGCGCGAGCCCGAGGCGCTGGGCGATGCGCAGGCGGCGATTGCCGTCCACGCACAGCCACGCGGGCCCGCCGTCCGTCCGCAGCTCCAGCCGGACCACGGCGAGCGGGTAGATGATGTTCGCGCGGGCGATGGATTCTTCCAGCGCGGCGTCGCTGATGCGCTGGCGCTTGGATGGGTTGAACCCCCATTCCTTGACCAGGGCGGTGGCGACTTCGTGCCGTCCTTCCATCGCCGACAGGTCGGGCGGCGCGGGCCGACCCCCCGGCACGAACCCCTGTTTGCGTACGGCGGAGCGCACGGCGGACCCGTATCGCATTCGCGTTCCCCCCTTGGTCCGGACCCCTACCGTTTCGTCTTGCGCAGGATGTCCGGGTGGCGCTCCTGCAGGTAATGGTCAATCAGCCCGACCACGACCTTGCTCATCGACCGTCCCTCGGTGGCGGCGGCGATGCGCATGGCCCGCATCAGGTCTGGCGGCACGCCTTTGATGTTGAGTTGGAGCCCGCTGCTTGGTGTCCGCGGGCGTTCCAACGTCGCCGGTCCCATGTGGTGTGCTACCTCCGCTAGCATTATACCACGCTCGCCGCGCCCGCGTCTACTTGCTCCACGCGGCGCGCGAACACGACGCGGGCGCCGTCCAGCCAGAACCCGTGCAAGACGCCGTCCAAGCAGGCGACCGCGTGGGTGCGGCTGCACACAATCCATCGGCCCTCCGGGTAGCGGCGGGCGAACGTGGCCACTGTGCAGTGCGGGCGCCAGAGTTCCGACACGACCCGGAGCCCAGACGCCATGCACCACTCCTGAAAGACGGTTGTCGCCTGCATGTTGTACGCCGCCCCGCAGGCCGTCAGGTACGGGCGACCGGTGGGACCTCTTCGCGCTTTCATCTGGTTCGCCAAGTTGACGGCGTGGGATTCGTCCATGCCGGCGGCGTACGCGAACGCGAGCACGGCGCAGTGTTTCTCCGGAAACGGGTTGGGGAACGTATGGCGGTTCGGCATTGTCGGGCCTCCCCTGGGTTCTACCCACCCTACTATTATACCACAGGTAGAAAGGCTCGTCAACCCCCGCCCCAGAGGAGGAGGAACCACGGGGACGGGCATCCAATGGACCCGGCGGACCCTGAGAGCGGGCGCGCGTTGGCCCAGGGCCGCCCCAGACGGCGGCCCTTCGTTGTTAAAAGGGGGCCGCGGCGATGCGGCGGCACATCCGGTCCTACCTCGCGTGGCTGGGGGTGCGGGGTGCGAGCCCGCGCACCATCGCGGAATACCGACGCGACCTGCTGGAGTTCGTGCGGCACGCCCGGCGCCGGGCCGCGCCGGAGGCGGCCGCGTCCTGGGTCGCGTCGCAGCGCGCGCGCGGGAACGCCGCGTCGTCGGTGGCCCGTCGCGTCGCCTGCCTGCGGTCGTTCGGCAAATTCCTCGCCGCGTCGTCCGCGTTCCCCTCCAACCCGTTCGCCGCCGTGGAGGCCCCGCGCGTGCCGCGTCGCCTGCCGCGCTGCCCGTCGTCAGACGACGTGAAGACCCTGCTGGACCGGACGAAGAACCCGTGGCACCGCGCGTTGCTGACGCTGCTGGCCCGCTGCGGCCTGCGCGCGTCCGAGGCGCGCAGCCTGCAGGTCGCGGACGTCCTGCGCGGGCAGCGGCAACTGCGCGTCCTGGGGAAAGGCAACCGGGAACGGCTCGTGCCGGTGAGCGGCGACACGTTGGCGGTGCTGGAGGACCATATCGCCGCGCTGGGGCGCACGGACGGGCCATTGTTCCCCGGTCGACGCGGCGTGGGTCGGCCACGGTTGATGTCCCCGTCCACGGTCAAGGCGGTCTGCTACCGCGCCACCCTGCGCGCGCTGGGGCGGCGGTGGAACCCGCACAGTCTGCGGCACGCGTTCGCCACGGCCGCGTTGGAGGGCGGGGCGGACATCCGCGTGGTGCAGGAACTACTCGGGCACGCCAGCATCGCTACGACCCAAATCTACACGCACGTGTCGGCGCGCATGACGCGCGCGGCGGTGGAGGCGTTGCCATTCTAATGCCCGCGCGCGGCCGGTGGTGGCGGTTGTTCCGCGCCGCGCTCCCGCTGGCGGACAAACCTTCGTACACGATGGAGGAAGTCGCGCTGCTCTGTGTGCTGGAGGCCGGGGCGCCGGACGGGCTGCGCCAGCAAATGGCGCGCGAGTTCGACGGCGCGCGCGCGGAACGCGACGCCCTGGCCCGCCTGTGGGGCGTCGACCCGGAGGTGTGGGCCGCCTTCCGCGACCCGCCGCTGGGGATGCCCCCACCGCCCTACCAGAACCGCGCGTCGGGGAAGCGGCGCCGGCGCCCGCGCCCCAGACCCATCCCCTGGTGGCGGCGGTGGTACGACCCCTCTTGACGCCCCGTGGTAGATAAGGTAATATTCTACCTGCCATCCGCCGTGGCGCAGAATTCGGATACTTCGTCTTGACCGCGATGCCCCGCAAGGGGCGCTCCGGGTTCGCCTTTTCCCGTCGGGTGGTTTTCATCGCAGGCCAACGTTGGCGGTGGCGCAGGCCGGGGATACTTCGTCGCAGAAGGGTCCGGGGTGACACCCGGATACCCCCGTCCGCCTTTCCCCCGCCAGCAAAAATTCAAGGGGGCGTAAACGACATGGCCAAGACGAACCGACCGACCGCGGCGCGGCCGCGGACGCACGAAGGCGGGCGGGCGATGGCGCAATCCCCAGAACTGGAACTGCGGCGCGCCGTCGCGTCCTGCCTGCTCTGGGAAGACACCTACTATGAATCGGGCGCGGACATCGCGACCCGCATCGCGGATTTGTGCGAGCGGGTCGACCCCGCCGCGGTCGCGGCCATCGCGGTGTCGGCGCGGACGGACCTCTCCTTGCGCCACGTCCCGCTGTGGCTGGTCCGGCAGTTGGCGCGCCTGTCCCGCGGGCGGCTGGTCGGGGACACCTTGGCCCAGGTCGTCCGGCGCGCGGACGAACTCACCGAATTCCTGGCCCTCTACTGGGGCGACGGCAAGACGCCGAACGCCCCGGCCAAACTGAGCGCGCAGGTCAAGCGCGGCTTGGCGCTGGCGTTCGGCAAGTTCGACGCCTACCAGTTGGCGAAGTACGACCGCGGCGGCGAGGGCGTCGTGCGGCTGCGCGACGTGCTGCGCCTGGCGCACCCGAAGCCAGCCGACGAGGCACAGTCGGCGCTGTGGAAGTCGCTGCTCGCGGGCGAACTGGAGCCGCCGGATACCTGGGAGGTCGCGCTGTCGGGCGGGGCGGACAAGAAGGCGACATGGGAACGCCTGCTGCGCGAGCGGTCGCTGGGCTACCTGGCTTTGCTGCGCAACCTGCGCAACATGGAAGCCGCTGACGTCCCGACGCCCATCGTCGAGGAGGCGCTGACCAACCCGGCACGGGTCCGCACGGCGCGGGCGTTGCCGTTCCAGTTCGTGTCGGCGTACCGGGCGGTCCCGAAGTTCGCGGACGCCTTGGACCGAGCGATGGTGGCGACGCTGGCCGGACGGCCGACATTGGCGGGCCGCACCGCGCTGGTCGTCGACGTGTCCGAGTCGATGGATTCCCCCATGGCCACGGGCGGCCTGCGGGCGCGCCTGCGCCACGGCTACGCCCCGTCCTTCGTCCCGACCCGCATCGACACGGCGGGGGCGCTCGCCATCCTGCTGCGCGAACTGTGCGAGGAATGCCGGGTCTGGACGTTCAGCAACGCGGCGGTCGAGGTGGCGAACCTGCGCGGGTTCGGCCTGCTGGAAGGCATCCACCGCAGCCAGGGGCACGGCGCGACGTACCTGGACGCGGCATTGGAGGCCATCGCGCCGAAGACCGCTGGGTTCGACCGCGTTGTTGTCGTGACGGACGAACAGGCGCATGACGGCATCCGGAAGGCGTGGACCCGGGCCGCCTACGTGGTCAACGTGGCGCCCTACGCGCCCGCGCTGGACACGCGGCAGGGCTGGACGCGCGTGAACGGGTTCAGCGACCGTATCGTAGATTGGATTCGCGTGGAGGAGGCCGAGGGCGATTACGCGGCGGCGAAGGATGGCACGGACATGGCAGCCCCGGTCGTCGCGGCGGAATGAAATTCCCGATGAAGGTGGCCGTGGACACGCGGACGGTCGACGTGGACGAGTTCATCCGCCAGTGCGCCGCGCGGGGCGTCGTGGTCGTCGCGCGGGAGGACGCCATCCCGGGCGCGTTGGTGATGCTGACGTTGGACAAACCGGGCGACAAGGGGGAACGACGATGAAGACGGTCGAGGAACGGGTGCGGGCGGGGGCGGCGTTGCTGGACGCGCGGCGGCCGGGGTGGCGGGCGGAGGTGGACGCGGCGTCGTTGGACATCCATTCCGGCTGGCGCTGCGTCCTGGGCCAACTCTACGGGGATTATCCCACCGGCAAGGCTGTCCTGGGCCTGGACGGGGACGCGCGGCAGTACGGGTTCACGACGTCCTACGACTTGTCGGCCGTCAAGATGGCAGACGATTTGGACGCCCTCACGGCGGCGTGGCAACGGTACTTGACCGCCGCGGAATGAGAATCCGCCGCCTGTACCTGTTGGCCTGCCTGCACGAGGGCTGCGGGTGGACCGCCGAGGCGGACACGGAAGCGGACGCGCTGCGGCGGGCGGGGATGCATTTCGGGAACTTCAATGCGGGCGGCCGCGAGAACGTCGTCCACCGCGTCGAACAGCGCACGGTCATCGAGGTCCACCCTGATGAACTCGCCTGACAATGCTATTACCATTGTTTGAGGGATTGGTCAAAACGACCCATTTCGATGCGGAAATGGCGCAGTTGGCCGACCGTCATTATTCGCGGCGCACGGTTGGAGCTCGGCAGTTCGCATACTCGGGACGCAAACTCGTCCTACGCGATGTGAGCGGATTGGTCCTCTTCGTTTGGATGTATCCACGGCCAGAATTGCGGATGGACGACCGCGCTGGGTATCATTGCACGATTTTCCGTAACGAATCGCCGCGGCTGTCATCCGATATCATCCTCGAAGCAGAGCAGGCCGCCGTTGACAAATGGGGCCAGAACACTGCGTGGACATTCGTGGACGCGCGTAAAATCAAGAGTCCGAACCCAGGTTATTGTTTCAAGAAGGCGGGGTGGCGTTCTGCGGGGGTAACAAAATCTGGTCTCCATGTGCTTACCAAATTTTTATGATACCGCTGGACCCCGATGGCGCGCGGCGCTGGTGGCTGGGAGTGGTTCTGGCCGTCTTCTTCCTGGTCGATTTCGCGCGGCCGCACCTATTGGAATGCGTACGCATCCGGGCCTACAATGCGCAGGCCCCGTCCTCCGTGGCGTGGCTGTGCCGGGACAGCCGCCGCGGGGTCTACCTGACGGCGGCGCGTACGCCGGCCGTCGCGCCCGGGACGGTGGCGGTCCGCCGCATGCATCTGCTGCTGGACGTCATCAACGGCGAATATCGCACGGACGAATATGGCATCGAACCCGACTGACTTCTCCCAGACTGTTTCTCGCGCCACGATTTGCGTCGGGCATGTGTTAGACGTACTAAAAACCATCCCTGACGAATCGGTCCACTGCGTGGTGACTTCGCCGCCGTACTGGGGATTGCGCGACTACAAACTCGTCGCGCAGATATGGGATGGGGAGATGGAATGTTCCCACCAATGGGAAGACAATGTCGAGAAAGTATCGGCTGGTGGTGGTGTCGAGGGAAGCACGCTAGAAGGCGGGAAACCCCACGAGCATCAACGGTTTGTCGTCCCGTCGTCGTGCTGCCAAAAATGCGATGCGTGGCGTGGTTCCCTCGGTCTCGAACCCACGTTCGACCTCTACGTCCATCATCTCGTCGAGGTTTTCAGGGGAGTGCGGCGAGTGCTGCGGGATGACGGGACACTGTGGCTCAATCTGGGCGATTCGTACGCCTCAACCGTATCGTCTGGACAGCACGATGCATGGCTCAAACCAAAGGACCTCGTCGGTATCCCCTGGCGCGTGGCCTTCGCCCTCCAGGCGGATGGCTGGTGGCTCCGCTCAGACATCATTTGGAGTAAGCCCAACCCCATGCCGGAGAGCGTGACGGACCGGCCGACAAAGGCGCACGAATACTTGTTCTTGCTGGCGAAGGCGGAGAGATACTACTACGATACGGAGGCAATTCAGGAACCGTCGGTTGGCGAGTGGAACTCATCCGAATCATGGGCAGCGCGAGAAAACTTGACGGCTCCCGAATTGACTATGGGCGCGGACAGGGAACTGATGCGTACTCGTGGATTCGGGACCCATCATCCAGACGAGGTACAGAATGTGCGCAACAAACGCACCGTCTGGGAGATTCCCACGGAAGCCTTCTCCCACGCGCACTTCGCCACATTCCCCCAAGCGTTGGTCTTCCCATGCATCCTCGCAGGGTGTCCGATTGGCGGGACGGTGCTCGACCCATTCGCCGGCAGCGGGACCACGCTCCTCGTTGCGGCGAAGAATGGCAGGAACTCCATCGGTATCGACCTGCAGCCGGATTACATCCCGTTGATGCGTCAACGTCTGGCGCCGCTGGAAGCAGACTTGGTGCAGCCACTGGAGGTTGTCATAAAGTCGGCCACCGACGTGCCCGTTGACGCCGCCGTCCACGGCGCGGTCGTCGCAGGCGGCCCGACCCCTATTTTGGCGGAGCCGGAGGAAAACCAGCGGCCACCTACATGGCCGGAAGGACAACTGGCGTTGTTCCCATGACCCCGACTGACCTGCCCGACGCGGTCTACCGCACCACGCACGTTTGCCCGTCCTGCGGGACCGTGGCGGAGTTTCTCCATTACCTGTGGCCAGAACACGGCGGCTGGCGAAGGTGGTCGTGGGTCTGCCCAGCGTGCCGCCAATCCTGGCCGCACACGGAGTGACCGCATGCATCGTCCGTTATGGTATCGACGCGACGGGACGCCATTCCCGGACGGCGCGTACGCAGACATTGAAAAGTGCTTGCACGACGTGACGTACAAACGGGTCGCACAGACAACCCTGCCTGACGGGACATGGATTTCGACGGTCTGGCTGGGGATTGACCACGGGTTCATGTGCGGGGCAAGTCGGCCGATTATTTTTGAGACGATGGTGTTCCGTAGCAAGACTGACATGACGGAACTGGACATAGACCGCTACGCCACGGAAGCGGAAGCCCGAGCGGGGCACGAGGCCATGGTCGCCAAATGGCACGCGAAAATCGCGGCGGGGAAACGCGCGGAATAACCATGCGCGCCATCGGCATCGTCGGCAACGGGGCGGACAAGTTCACGCCGGAACGCGCGGCGAAGGCGAAGCAGACCATCCGGGACATCCTCGCCGACGCGGCGCAAAAAATCGCGGTGGCAATTTTGACTGGGGCATGCCCACGTGTCCTGCCGCCCGATGGTCTTGTCGTCGTCTCCGGCCACAGCCCGCTGGGCGGCGTGGACATCTGGGCGGAAGACATCGCACGCGAATATGGTCTGGCGCTGGACATCAAGGCTCCAATGCTTCATTCGTGGGGCAAGGTGGACGCGGTGCCAGGGTCCCGCGACTACGGCTACAAGGCCCGAGACATGGACATCGCCCGCGCGTCCGACGAAGTCCACGTCGTCGTCGCCAAGGACTACCCGCCGGGCTACCGTGGCCGACGGTTCCCGTTCTGTTACCACGACGGGCGCACCGACCATGTGAAAAGCGGCGCGTGCTGGACGGCAAAGCAGGCGGCGAAGATGGGCAAGCCGACGTTGTTGCACATCGTTGACTGAACCACAATCCAAGGGGAGAGGTGAGGGCGATGGACCTGAAGACGTTTGCAGTATCGGACGCGGAATCGGTGGTACGGCGGTACGTGACGGAACGCGGTCCCGCGACGGCCGAGACGGAGGCCGAACGGCGCGTGGTGCGCGCGGCGGAGGCGATTCTGCGCGGGGCGCGGCTCCTCGACGTGCGCGACGCCGTCATCAAGGGAGGTCGCAACACGTCCCATCTCCCGAAACTGGCGGTGGCGCGAATCACATGGGCGCGCGTCCGTTGGAATCCGGATGTCAGCGCGTACGAAAATCCCGACGACAAGCACACCGACACGCTGTTGCGCGGCGTTCTCTTGATTGGCGGGTGTGCCGGTAGGGCGCTGGTGCCGCCCATGCCGCCGGCGGTGCGCACGCTGGCCGCCAAGGACGACCTCATCTTGTGGGAGGCGGAATGGCGCGACGTCGTGGCGCGCGACCCGGTCCTGCTGCGCCCGTTCGACGGGGACGTCTACGAACTCGTGGCGGCCTGGGACCTGACGGACCTGGAGCGCGCGATACTGGGGACGGCGTGACGGCGAAAACCCGAATCACCGACAAGGTCCTGCGCAGCCTGCGGTGCGGCAAGACACAATGCGCTTGTGCGCGCGGGCATATGCTGCACTGCCCCGCGCACGACGACCGCATTCCGTCGCTGATGGTGCGAACGCAGCGGGGGAAGGTGTACCTGCATTGTTTGGCGGGCTGTCGGGACGACGCCGTCTACGCGGCCTGCTGGCGAAAATTGGCGTAAAACGTAGCAACACCCCGCAATCGTGCGTCCTGAAGAGATTTGCATTGAATAGGACCCCGATTCCAACGGACTGCACTTTTTCATGGCGTCCTTCCCTGTCCCTCCCCGTCCCTCCCTGTCCCTCCCTGTCCTTCCCGTTCTCGCCGTCTGCGCTTCGGCAGGGGGGGATTCGTACGGAGTGAACCCTCAAAAATCGTCCCTCATGGCTGGCGATGAAGTTTGCGGAGAAATCGCATCAGGGATGAGAATATCTTCACCGCAACCGGTTGCGGAATCCATCGTCGAGGACGGTGACTTCCGCATGTTGGTGTACGAAGAGTATCTGAAGTCCCCGCAGTGGCGGGACGTACGCGCCCAGGTCATCGCACGGGCGGGGGGGAGGTGCCAAATCAACGCCGACCATGACGGCCCGCTGCACGTTCACCACCGCAGTTACGAAGCGGTGTTCGGCGGTGACGACCAGGAGATGAACGACTGCATCGCCGTGTGCGCGTGGTGCCACGACAGGCTGCACGAACTGATGGACGAGGAGGGAAACGACCCGTCGGACCGACGGATGCGACGGGCCAAACAGACTAAACTGTTTCACTAACTGGGGGTCATGGGATGAAGGATGGTGCAATGCATAGGACAGGTCGCGGATTTCTTCCCACGCCTTGCGCCATCCCTCCCAGGACCCACGGCGGCGTCACGGCGGACTTGGGTTTGGTTCCTTCGTTGGGGTCCACCACGGCAGCACTTTCTCCCACTGAATCCCCATCCCCTGGGACCTTGGTTCCAGGGCATTCTGTCTGACGCGTTCCTCGTGTTCGCGGTCGGCTTGCGCCGCCGCGCGCGCCCGAGCGCGTTTGACCCATCCCAGGAAAAACCATAGGGTTTTGGGCCGTTCCCGCCGCCAGGGGGCCTTGGCGGCCTCGTCCATGGCTCCAGTTAGGTCCCGTTCCGTCCAGCCCGCCTTGAACAGCCGGAACGCCTGCAGGCGCAGGCTCGGCAACGGCACCCAGCTGGTCGGATAGAACAGCGCCCGGAACCGCCACGCCACCGCGCTGGCCGCCCGCTGCTTGCCCGACGTCCGCCATCGCGGCTCGGCGTACCGACGGGGTGTTTCAGTATAGGCATTGTCTTGTTCTTTTGTAGTTTCTTTAGCAGTTATGAAGGACTGCCTATACTGAGCGACCATGGGAAGCCCTCCTAAAAGGTTGCCCGGATTTTTGGGGAGGGAGGCAGGAATTTGCGGTGTGGCTGGGTAATAATGCAGGTGAAGGGCCTTGGGGCATCACCGCAGTTCCTGCCCGGCGTTCCACTCCCAGACGCCGGGCTATTTTGTTGCCTTCAGTCTTCCCTGCCGCCATCGATTCTCCTACCGCAAGATGTAGCGGTAGAACAATCAACCCCTGGTACGGAATTTCTGTTCGGTTGCTGTGGACAACCCGCACACATTAGGGGGACAAACTGCGCGAAACCTGCGCCTATCCTGGGCGGAACCTGCGAACGCTTGACACGTCTGGTACTCTAGAATGGAAATCGGTGCATCCTGTGCGCGCCTTCGGGCGCGTTTTGTGTTCCGTGGGGACGTCGGACGGCCCGCGGTGGGCGCGTGTCCGGGGAACCCCTTGTCCCCGCCCCGCCCCGTTCAAGGACTGCGGGCCCGTCCCGTCCCCAAATCCACCACGAGGTGATGCCATGTATTGGACCGTGACGATGACCGACGGCAGGACGGAAACGCGGGACGGCAGCGAGGACGACGCGACGCGCTGGGCCGCTGAACCCGGCGTGGCGAACGTCATCCTCGCCGAAACGGGCCGCGCACGCATCGGGACCGAACCCGGCGCCCCAACGGCGGGCGACGCATCCGACGACCACGGGCAGGGCAAAGACAAGGGCAAGCACAAGGGGCACGACGAGCCCTGACGTGGTGGTGGCTCCTGGCCGCCGTGGTCGCGGTGCTCGTCTGGGCCGCCGTGAAATGGGCGAACCGCAACCTGTGACGGAACCGCATCCCAAAGCAAATACCATGGCAAAAGCCTGGGGGACGGTCGAATTGCGGCGCATGCCGCTGGACGCGCTCGTCCCGGCCGCCTACAACCCGCGCAAGGACCTGCGCCCCGGCGACCCAGCCTACGACGCGCTGAAACGCAGCATCGAGGCGTTCGGGTTCGTGGAGCCGTTGGTCTGGAACCAGCGCACGAACCGCCTCATCGGCGGCCACCAGCGTCTGAAGGTTCTGCGGGAGCAGGGCGCCCGTGAAGTCGACGTCAGCGTGGTCGACCTCGCGCCGGCGCAGGAGCAGGCGCTCAACGTCGCGCTCAACAAAATTCAGGGGGAATGGGACCTGCCGAAGTTGGGCGAGGTCCTCAGGCAACTGCGCGCGTCGGACATCGACGAAACGCTGTCGGGGTTCTCCGCCGATGACATCGACAAATTGCTGCGCCAACTCACGCCGCCGCCGCCCGAACTGGCCAACCCGGACGGGGTCGGCCCGGACGTGCAGGTCGGGCAGTTGTGGCGGTTGGGGCCGCATCGGCTGTTCTGCGGTGACGCCACGGCGGCCTCCGACGTGGCGCGACTGCTCGACGGGGCCGTGCCGACGTTGATGGTGACCGACCCGCCCTACGGGGTTGAGTACGACGCCGGCTGGCGCAACGAGGCGGCGGCGAAGGGGGCGTTATGGTACGCGGCCCGCCGTGTGGCGCCCGTGACGGCCGACAACCGCGTGGACTGGTACGCCGTGCGGCACGGGCACGACGCGGGCTGGATAGGCGACCACACCGAAACGACGGTGCGCGAGATTGCGCTCGACCCGAACGTGGACGGCGGCCACAGCGCGCAGAAGCCCGTGGAATGCATGCTGTTCCCGCTGCGCAACCACCGCGGGGACGTCTACGACCCGTTCGTGGGCACGGGCACGACGCTCATCGCCGCGCAGATGATGGGCCGCACCTGCTACGCCATGGATATTGAACCCCGCTGGTGCGCGGTGGCCATCGCGCGCTGGGAATCCTACACGGGCCAGCAGGCGGAACTCGCGGCGGCGCCATGACCCCGGTGCAGCGCGACAAGCAGGGGCGCGTGGTCCACGGCACGCTGAACCCGTCCGGCCGGGGCGGGGAACGAGGCGGCCGCCCGCGCTTGGCCTACCGCGAGGCGCTGCGGCAATTGGAACCGCTGGCCATCGCGACGCTCATCCGGGCCATGCAAGCCTCTAACCAGGATTCCGTGCGGCTGGCGGCGGCGCGGGACGTGCTGGACCGCCTGCACGGCCGCGCCGCGTGGGACATCCACATGTCCGGGGACTCCGAGGTCATCCATCGCCACTATGTCGCCGTCTTCGAGCCGGGCGGAGTTCACCCTGACACTACCCAGCCCGAACTCGGCGGGCCAACGAAGGCTCATTGAGTCCGGCGCGTCCATCGTCTTGGTGGAGGCGGGCACGAAGTCGGGCAAGACCAGTGGCGCCATTCTGTGGTTGCTGCGCCAGGCCTGGGAGCGGCCCGGGACGCGGTGGTGGTGGGTGGCGCCCATCTACCGCCAGACGGAAATCGCGTTCGGCCGCATCGTGCGCATGCTGTTGCGCGCCGGCATGGCCATTGAACCGAACCAGTCCGCGATGCGCGTCCCGCTGCCGAACGGCAGCGTCCTGGAATTCCGTAGCGGCGAGAAGCCGCAGACGCTGTACGGCGAGGACGTCCACGGCGCGGTGTTGGACGAGGCCACGCAGGGCATGCGCGAGGAGGTTCTGTTCGCGGTCCAGACCACGCTGACCGCGACGCGCGGTCGGCTGCTGGTGCTGTCGACCCCGCGCGGCCGACGCAATTGGTTCTGGAAGTTATGCCAGCGCGCCAAGGCGGGCGAGCGCGGCTATGACTACGTGTTCATGCGGTCGGCCGACAACCCCGCCGTGCCGCGCGAGAAACTGGACGACGCGAAGCGGAACCTGCCCGCCCGCGTGTATCGGGAACTGTTCGAGGCGGAGGCGCAGGACGACGAAGCGTCGGTCTTCCGGAATGTGAGGGCGTGCATCGATGGAGCACTCGACCAACGATTCCCCAGCGTCGACGAACTGGCTCGCCGACATTATGTGGCGGGTGTGGACCTCGGACGACATGAAGACTTCACGGTCGTATGTGTCATGGACCGGATGGCGCGGTCGGTGGTGGCGTTCGACCGTTTCACTCGCATCGACTGGCACCTCCAAAAGGACCGCATTGCCCATGTATTGCTGCGTTATCGAGCCGCGGCCTACGTGGATGCAACGGGCGCGCAGGATGCTGTGGTCGAAGACCTCCAGCGCATGGGCGCCCCCGTGGCTCCGTTCGTATTCACGGCGCAAACTAAACAGCGTCTTGTCGAGTTTCTGGCCGTGGGCATTGAGCAACGGCAAATGACGTTCCCCGACATCCCCGAATTGGTCGGCGAACTGGAATCGTTCGGCTACGAGGTCACGCGCGCGGGCTTCCGCTACGCCGCGCCCGAGGGGCTGCACGACGACTGCGTGATGGCGCTCGGGCTGGCGTGGCAACTGTGCGGACCGGTCGGAACGGAGGCGCACACGCCCGTCCTGTTGGGCGACCGCGTGGCCCAGGACGCGCCCTGGAGGTGGTGACGACATGTGGTTCCTGGTCGTGCTGATGTTGGCGGTGCCCACCAGCGACTTGGCGGGCCGCCGCGGGGCGTACACCCTCGCGTTCGGCATGGACGATAAAGCGTGTTCTGTGCGGGCGACGGTCGCCGCCCAGCAACCCGGCACCGTGGTGGCAGAATGCGTGCTCGGCGAGGTCCAAGCGCACCAGTTGGTGCAGGAATGGATTTCTGGGCGGATGCCCGTCCCGACGACCACTCCGTGACGGCGGACGACCGGAATGCTTACCCTGAGCCTGGTGTGGAAGACCGCCAGCGGATTCCTGTGGTGAGCGGCGGCGTCCGCCGTCGCTGCCCGCTCTGCGGACGGCCCGCGGAGATTGCCCAGTGCCCTGTCTGCCACAAACCGTTCTACCGGACGCCAGACCGTCGGCGGTTTTGTGGCCTGCGCTGTTCACAGGCGGGGGTCCTGCGGGGGGCGGCCGCCCGACAACCGGAAATGGCGCAACGCCGGCGGGCCCGGAGCCAGGAACGGCTCCGCCGGCTGCTCGACGACACGAGCGGCCCGCCCACCGAGGACACGCTGCGGCGCCTGATGCTGCTGCTGGCATGAGCGACCGCCTCCCCGCCGAATTCGCCGCGTTCCCGCCGTCGTTGGCGGGCCTGTACGCCTTCGGGCCGTACCGCGCCATTTGCCGGCACGTCGTGGACGGGGACACCTATGATTTCTTGGTCGACTTGGGGTTCAACGAATACCGCTACGCGACCGTGCGGTTGCTCGGCGTGAACGCGCCCGAAGTCACCGGCGCCACGAAGGAGGCGGGGCTGGCCAGCAAAGCCTACGTGATGACCGTGCTCCCCGTCGGCGCGCCCTGCGTCGTCCGGACGGTGCCCGACGTGACCACATTCGGCCGCTACGTGGCCAGCGTCACGCTGCCCGACGGGCGCGACTTGGCTGGCGTCCTCATCGCGGGCGGCTACGCCGTGGCCATCTGATGCCGACCCTCGCCGAACGGGTGTCCCTGGCGTGGCGGACGTTCCAGCGCCCGCCCACGCCGCCGACGGGCGAGGTCGCGCTCGCCGACCCGCGCCGCATCTGGCCGGGCGTGACGTGGCTGCAATACAACCCGTCCATCCTTGTCACGCGCCAGGGCCTGCGCGTGTTTGACCAGATGCGCCAGGACGACCAGGTCAAGGCGGCCGTCGCGTTTAAGCAGCACGCCGTCATGGCGTCGGGCTGGACGGTGGAAAGCCCGCGCGACTTCGCCGAGGACTGGGAGGTCACGCGGTTCGTCGACGCGTGCCTGCGCAACCTGGAAGGGACCGTCGAGGACGACCTGCTGGAAATCCTGGGCGCGCTCATTTACGGGTTCTCCGTCACCGAGAAAGTCTGGGCGCCCGCGCCGCCGGGCGACTTCGCGGGGAAGGTCTGGTACGGCGCGCTGAAAACGCGGCGGCCGGACAGTTTCCTGTTCGACATGGACGAATTCGGCAACCTCAAACCGGACGGCGTCCTGCAGATGCAGGTCGGCTACGCCCCCAAGCGCCTGCCGCGCGACCGCTTCGTGCTCTACAGCCACGACATGGAATTCAGCAACATCTACGGTCGGTCCGACTTGGAGGCCGCCTACCGCTGGTGGTGGGCCAAGGACAACGTCGTGAAGTGGTTCCTGATGTACCTGGAACGCCACGCCGTGCCCGGGCTGTTCTTCGAGTACGACCCGGCGCGGTACACGCCGGAGCAGGTCGAGCAAATGAAGACCGTCGTGACGAACTGGCAGGCGGCTACGCACGGCCTGCTGCCGCGCCCCGGCGGCGCGGATGCGCTGGACATCTGGAGCAGCCCGGTGCAGGGCCGGACGCAGTCGGAGTTCGTGCCCGCGCTGGAGCATTTCGACCAGGCCATCGCCCGGGCCATCCTCATGCCGGGCCACCTAGGCCTGACCGCCGACGTGGCGCAGGGGTCCTACGCCCGGGCCAAGGTCAACTTCGACGTGTTCATGCTCGTCGTCGAAAAAATCCGCCGCGACATCGAGGAGCGCGTCATGGCGGAGCAGGTCGTGCGGCCTTTGGTGGACGCGAACTACGTCGTCGACGACTACCCGCGGTTCCAGTTCATCCCGCTCACGGAATACGACCGCAAGGCGATGATGGACGCCTGGCTCGCCGCCGTCGGCGCCGGCGTCGTCCGGCCGCAGGACGAGGACGAAACGCACATCCGCGAAATCCTGAAGTTCCCGCCGCTGGCGGACAGCACCGTGCCCCTGCCCGCCGCGGCCAAGGCGGAGGCCGCCGCCGCCCCCGTGGCCGCGCCGGGGGGAGGGAACGGCCAGGGCGACGCCGCCACCGTCACGGTCCCGGCCGAGGTCGCCGCCGCGGCCAAGGCCACCGCCACCGCCACGAAGGCCATTGTGGCAAAACCGTATCGCTACGACCGCGCCACGAACTACGCCCGCATCGAGGCGGGCTTGTCGCAGTCGGAGGAGCGCACGCGCCAGGCGCTCGTCCCGCTGTTCCGGGCCGTGCGCGACAAACTGCTCGCTACCGTTGAACGAAATTTCCGTCCCGATAACCGCAAGTTCATAACCGACCTCGCATTGTCGGGCTTCGGGGACATCCAAGATACCCTGCGCGAATTCGTCCGAACCCTCTATCGGTTGGGCGAGGGCACCGCGCGTGCCGAACTGCCGCGCACGTTTCAAGGTGACGTCGGGTTCGTCCCAGTCGAGGCCCTGCGTTGGCTATCGCAGAAAGTGCTCCATATTTCCGGCGTACTGAGTAACCGCTTGCTGGGTCAAGCACGGGAAGTGTTGCTCAACGCGCTGAAAATTGGCGAACCTCAATCCGATACGATGCATAAACTGCACGATATTTTCGAGCCGTACATTGGCGACCCGACCCTCATCCGCGACGGCGACGTGGTCGACCCGTTCCGCTTGGAAACCATCCTACGCACGAACGCGACCGAGGCGTTCAACCAAGGGCGCCTCGTGACCGCGCGCGCCCCGGAACTGGCGGGGTTCGTGCGCGGCATGATGTATTCGGCCGTCATTGACGACCGCACCACCGAGGTCTGCCGCTTCTTGGACGGCAAGGTCTTCCCGCTGGACGAGCCGGAACTGGACCGCCTCACGCCGCCGAACCACTTCAACTGCCGCAGCGTGCTGGTGCCCGTCACCGTCGGCGTGCAGGTCGACGAAGCGGACCTCATCACGCCCGAACAACTCGGGCGCGCGGAAATGCTCGCGGCTCCAGGGTTCAAATAGATGGGGAGGGGTTGAATGACGAATCAGGAGAAATTCCGCGAACTGATGGGGATAGACGCGAAGATTGCGGAACGGTTAGGGATTGAGGTTAAAGACCCGACACGATGGGTTTTCAACGACCCGATGTCGAGGCGCGTGATTCAGAAATTGTGCGACAGAATCGACGAATTGACCGCACGGATTGAATCACTGGAACGGTGGCATAAAAATCGTGACGCCTAGTGTTTCCATTGTTTTGCCGGTCCTTATCTCCCACCCGTGGCAACGGCACCTGACCGAAGCGGCCATCAAGATTCTGCGCGACACGACGCAGGTGCCGTTCGAACTCATCGTGGTGGAAACAGAATCGAAGGAGTTAGAACCGGAAAGTTTCAAGGTCGCGCACGACATGGACCACATGAAGTACCTGTATTCTCCAAATCGCACGACGTTGGCGAAGGACATCAACGCCGGCATCGACGCGGCCACGGGCGACTTCATCGGCTGGACCGGAAACGACATCATCACGAAGCCCGGCTGGCTGGAGGCGCTGCTGGAGTGCTTCGACCGCTACCGGGACTGCGGCATCGCGTCACTCGCCGCGCAGGAAGTCGGGGCGATGCTTAACCACGCGCCCAGCGATTTCATCACGGAGGGCTGGTACGGACCGCTGGTCCTGTTCCGCAAAGGGTGGCGTCTGGACGAAGCCTACCAGTCCCTGGCCAGCGACAACGACCTCATCATGCGCCTATACCAGGCCGGGCTGCGTGCCTACCGCAACCACAAAGTCGTCGTCCTGCACCTGAACACGCAGACGCACGACCGGGACGGCGCCGCCTACAAGAAGATGGAGGAATCGGCCCACGCCCTGTTCGTGCAGAAGTGGGGACGCAGCCCGCTGTGGCCCGCGACGATGATATTGCGGGGAGGGATTGCCTTTGGACGGGAATTCGAGCGCGGTTAGGACGCAGCAAACGACGCCGACCGGGCGCGACGCGCACGGCGACGGCCCGCTGACCGTCGCGCGCAACTACTTCGTCGAGAAACGGGGGAACCAGTGGTGCGTGGTCGATTCGACGCGCACGAAGACGCTGGGCTGCCACCCCACGCAGGGGGACGCCGAAGCGCAACTGCGCGCCATCGAGGCGAACAAACACGCGACCGACGCGGCGACAGCCAAACCCTACGCCTGCGCCATCGAAGGCTGGCCCATCTTCCGGCCCGGGACGTGGAACGGCGACCCCTATTCCGTCGAGGACCTCGCGGCCATGGCGGCCGCGTTTCGCGAGGTCGGGTTCGAGCCACCGTTCAAACTGGGGCACGTTTCCGACACGGGCGCCCCGGCCGTCGGCTGGGTGAAGGATTTGCGCGTGCAGGACGGCGCGCTCGTCGCGGACATCCGCGACGTGGCGCCGGAGGTCTGCGCGGGCATCCTCGACCACAAGTACGGGCCGCCCAGCGCGGAAATTTTCTGGGACTTCGAACGCGACGGGAAGACGTTCCCGCGCGTGCTCGGCGCGGTGGCGCTGCTGGGCGGGGAAATCCCCGCCGTGGCCCACCTGCCGCACGCGCGCGACAGCCTCGTGCAGCACGCGACCTGGAAGGCCGCGAAACACTACGAACTCGGCGACGGGGTCCGAGGAAAAGTCACCATGGTCCCCGCGGGGGACGACGCAAAAGGGGGGAAGACGATGACGCAGGCCGTGGAATGGCGCATCACCCTCGCAGAGATGGAGTCGCT
>Ga0066710_100000017_pt1 | contig 57424 bp, 56 predicted proteins | sample GraSoiAngelo_159_FD_79666 | JGI IMG/M metagenome (GOLD analysis project Ga0066710, IMG submission 79666) | Grasslands soil microbial communities from the Angelo Coastal Reserve, California, USA - 14_1009_16_40cm | ecosystem: Environmental > Terrestrial > Soil > Grasslands | place: USA... | reverse complement strand
GGCTGACTACTCGGGGGCCAAGGGCTTCATGGTCCTTATGCCCTACGGATTCTCAATATGGGAGAGAATCAAAGAATATTTCGACAAAAGCATCAAGGCGATCGGTCATAGGAACGCCTACTTCCCACTGCTGATCCCCGAACGACTGCTCAAGAAGGAATCGGAGCATTTCACGGGCTTCACGCCCGAGGTCTTCTGGGTAACCCAATCCGGAGACACTGTTATCGGTGAACGTCTCGCCATTAGACCTACGTCTGAGACGGTGATTAACGAGTCGTATAGCAAATGGGTCAAGAGCTGGCGAGATCTTCCTATACTCATCAACGTCTGGAACAGCGTGGTCCGCGCAGAAATCACGTCTACCCGACCCTTCCTACGAACCACCGAGTTTCTGTGGCAAGAAGGCCACACAGTCCATGCTACAGAACAGGAAGCCGAGACCGAGGTCATGACCATTCTAAATCTCTACAAGCTACTGACCGAGTCACAGCTAGCCATCCCGGTTCTGACGGGCAAGAAGACCGAGAAAGAGAAATTCAAAGGCGCAGTGTACACAACGACGCTCGAGGCCATGATGCCCGACGGGAAAGCAATACAAATGGGAACATCCCACCACCTAGGGCAGAACTTCTCCAAGCCCTTCGAGATAAAATATCTTGGATCGGACGAGAAAGAACACTATGCATGGACGACATCGTGGGGAATATCTTGGCGGTTGATTGGTGCGATGATTCTCGCTCACGGTGACGACAAAGGCTTGATTCTCCCTCCACAAATTGCCCCGCTGCAGGTCGTACTCGTTCCCATATTTTACAAGGAAGACGACCGAGCCAACATCCTCGAAGAAACCAACACATTGGCTAAAGCACTAGAGAGGGCAGGCGTACGAATCTACCTTGACGACAGAACCCAATACACACCCGGGTGGAAATACAATGAGTGGGAAATGAAGGGCGTCCCGATAAGAGTAGAGATCGGCCCCAGAGATCTGAAATCCGGACAGGTCACGCTCGTACGGAGGGATAACGGAAAAAAGCTCCAAGTTGCTAGAGGCGCAGCCTCGGAGCAGATTATGAAAATTCTAGGCGAGATACAACACTTCCTTTTTAGCAGAGCAAAGGACGCTTTAGACCAGCTAACCGAAACAGCCAGCGACATGGAAACACTGCGGAAGACTGTTGAAGGAAAAGGCGGGTTCGTCAAAGCCTTCCTCTGTGACAAGCTCACTTGCGAGGAAGGCATTCAGCATGACACCGGAGCCACGGTTCGGCTAGTTCCTTTTGAAAAGGGAGAAAGCGGCAACTGCATCAGTTGCGGGTCGAAAGAGGGGAAACTCGTCTATTTCGCACGATCATACTAGGTGCTCACTACCGAATGAATCCTATTTGCTGATATACGAATCCTGAACGCCTTAACAATTCGGCCCTAACAACGGGGAATTTTCTTGGACCAGCCTTTCTTATAACGAGGGAAGCAAAGGCCGACCCTACGCTAGCAGCCCATAGAGGATCTCGAGTTGCAATGTAGGTATGAAGCCAGCTAGCTACCATCGTGTCGCCGGCACCTGTTGGATCGATGACGTGGCGTTCCGGATAACGAGGCACGGAGTAAACTATGTCGGGCGGGACTCCCACGAGTAGTCCCCTTATTCCCATCGTAACAAGGACGAAACCGCCACAAATCGCTTGGAGCCGCCGTATGGCGGAGACCGGGTCGCTACGCCCTGTTGCGATGCCAGCTTCTTCCTCCGAGGCCTTGACCAGGTCGCACATGGAAACCAGCGGGCGGATGCTTCGCTTGACAAGCCTCACACGCCCCTGTCGGCCTGTCGTGCGAAGGAGGCCCTGAACGTCTACAGAAAGAAAACTTGTTCTTGCACGAGAGGTCCTAAAGTGTTGCAGCCCGACCTCTTTGAAAACCGGCCCTAGGTGGATGACATCCGGTCTGTCGATTGTCTTGATTGGCCCTAGTTTCCTTCCCCTTTCGAGCAACCACAGTTTGCGGACCTCCCGTTCGTATGATAGCCTGAAGCGTGTAGAGAGGCCACTGCCTATTTTGACATCTCCCAGGTCCACTCCCTCACTTCCTAGCTTCCGTAGAATTGTCTCCGGATAGTCTCTGCCAATCATCGAAACAAGCCGAACTCTTGCCCCTAAGTAGGCAGCCGTACGAGAGACATAGTACGCCGACCCACCTGGAGCGGCGTGAACCCCCTCATTGTCGCCGATCTCATCGACCGTGAGGTTGCCCAAGACAGTCAACCGCACAGCCACGAATATTCCCTCGGCTACGAGACAGGACGAAGCAAGGGCTTAGTAGTAAACATTAGATGCTGAAGATTTCTCGCAGAAGCATTGGACTTGGTACCCTTTCTCCATCAGTTGGGCGGAGTTCTAGACTATCTTTCCATCTCATCCTCGGATTCTTCTCAAATTCATGAGACTGAGTAATCAAAGTTGGCGGCCAAACTGTTCAAGAGAGTTTGAACGTCCGACAAGGCCGTGAATATACCTGCTTTCACGCAAATTCTGCTTGGTGGAATGGCTCAACTCGGGGCTGCCTCCTGGCCCTGGTGGTTGCGGCTGGATACGCTAGCCCAGATCGCTGTTGAAGCAATCTATGCTTTCTTCTGAAGTCTGTTCGGTAGTAGCCCACGTCGGTAGGCGATAAACCCAGACAAACGTGGTGTTCACATGCCAGGAAAAAAAAAGGGGTGAGGGGTTTCCGGTTCAGTGAGCTACTGACGACTCTCGCTTGTCGTAGGGTTCCAGGCGATTAGGGTCTCGCTGGCTGTTATTCCGTTGATGCTGCCGATCTTGTCAACGGAGGTTTCCAAGACTTCTTTGGGGTTATGGCCACGGAATGCTGCCACGATATCGAACTCTCCAGGGATGACGTGGGCCTCGAGAAAGTTCGGGAAGCTCTTCAGCTTGTGAAGAATCTCACTAATTGTTCCCTTCACCTTCATCAATGCGAAGGCGATGGGCTGTTCCCGTTCTCCCTCGTGAGGACTCGACACATGCTGGAGTGATAGGCCTGTCTGGGTAGCCGTTACATCGTCGATCTCTCTGATTTTCTCGATGGCGTTGAATGCTTTCTCTGGATCATTTGTTCTCAGCTTGATCACAACGTCGAACCTGCCCGTTACGGGGGTGACGGATTCAACGTTGGTAATGTGCTTCAGCTGAGAGATGGCTTGGTGCATTCTGCTCTTGATGTTCGCGAAGACCAAACTTGTCTGCTCAGATTTTGCGGACATTTTTCTACCGAGGGAATGGTGATAACAATGTTCTATCTTTTGGAATCGGTACCGGAGAGATGGAGAAACGGTAACGTCAGGCGTTACTCTGCGAAAAAGCAGCCATGCAAGTTTCGGCGAGCACGGGGAATCGCAGCTGGGTGGTTGCGTTTCGATAGGCGATAATCACACTCCTAACGTGCAAGACGTTCTGACGCCAAGTTACTCAAGTTCTAAACGTTGTCCATCAGTTCTCGTCTCCGCATCTTATTTACAACGGACGTCCATAGGACGACGAGGATGCTCATAATGAGCAAGATGATTTGTATGCTGAACCATTCAATACCAATGGTCTCGATGCTCAAGGGAAGATTGGCAATCCTGTCTGCTGCAAGAATGTTTGCTTGGAACAGGTAGGTCATGAAACCGAGACAGCCCAAAAGCCCCAGCCTAAGAGTTTGAGTTTGCATCGTTCCGCCCCACGAATTCTTTGATATCGGTTCCACGTGAATTCAACGAATTTCACTATCGACCAATAGACAACGAGTGATATGAAATAGACCGGGAGAACCACTGCGGTCGGCTGGTGTGTCAGAGCTGGATAGAGACTGACTAACACAACTAAGGCGACATACCACACCGCTATAGCAATGATTGGGCCCCGAAACCGCGTTATCCGCTTCACTAGTTGTAGCACGAACCTAACCAAACGGCAGCGCGGGGTACCCTTGAGAGAAAAAATAGAAGATGAGGTAAACTGTTAGAGCTCCATAGCTTATCCAGAAGAAGGCTTTGAGCCAGTCCTTTCGTTTCCAATGAGTTATGGGTGCGTCTTGCTCTCTCGCCATAACCCGCGGGTCTTTGATGCTCTTCGCGATGCCGAAGCAGCCCTCCTCGGTCCAGTGTTCGGTGCGAGCAATCTCTTAAGTCGAGACCCAAGAATGGCTCTGACAGTCATTGCCAGGCCCCTCCACCAGCCATAACAAATGGGGTGAAATCAGAAAAAAAGGATTGCTGAGAAACAGCGAATGCGGGACTTCTTCTGAGCTTATCAAGGAGCAGTCCGAATATGTCACCGAAGATGGACGGTGTGAACCTGTTTAGAAAGCGTAAGTTACGGGTTCACGGAAGGGAAGGCATTTGAGACCAAGGCGGTGCAGAATCTGTGGCCAATCGTATTCACCTGACGAGGACCACGGGAAAACTGTTCATCGTCATTATTGGCAGACGCTAAAAAAATTCAGGAGAGACTTACTCATGCTGGGGGCCGGAACCATTCCAATCCTTATCATTGTGGACTATTTTGCCATTGTCAACGGAAACTACATCCTCCTACTCCTCGCCAATGCTTCCTACATTGTTGGGTGGCAGATATTTCTCGTGTGCCTGCCTCTGAAGCAACGACAGATGAAGCGCGAATGGAACCGGGAGCATGGGACGAGCCAGTTGTGTACACCGACAGCCAGCTAGGCTGCGGGCAGATTCAACAGGGCAAGAGGGTCGGACCTACCAAACTAATCAAGCTTCACAGGAGAGCAATGAAATTGACAGCATCGTTAAGCCCATCGGCTAGAAAGATTGAGCGCCCGAAGAATAAAGTGGCCCATCGAATTGCTCGGATATATGGTAACCTCGTTAAGGCCTAGAAATTTGAACGATCCTCACAGTTCCGGACCTGCCCCCAGGTCACCGGGCGTATATCTACCGGTAAACTGGTGCGCGAATTCCACCCCACGATAATTTCTGGGACGGGTTACGAGAACTCCTCTCGTGAAGGGAGTGGGGAGTCGGTCCGGTGGAGCCTTAGTTCGCAATGGCAGGAATTCGTAGACCTTGCGACCCTTCCTCAACTCTTCGTCCCCACACGAAGAGCATAGGAGCTTGGTGAATGGCCAGCCACCGCTTCATACTCCGCACTATGTCGTGCTTGACCGCTTCTCTGATGGCGATCATCAGCACATTGGCTTGGTGTTCGTCTCTGTCTGCAGGTGTAGCGAAGCTTCTGTGCGGGTGTGCTTGTGCTTCCTTGATGATGATTTCCTCCAGTCTGACTCCTGCAACAGCAGCCAGGACTTGTTTGGCCATCTCAATTTCGCTCTGAAGCTTCGAGGGACCGTCTGCCAACCCATCCTAGTTCCGCGGAATGAATCATGGTGGCAATAGACCATCGGAGGAGCTTCGACAGCCATTACTAGACTCCGAGCAGCTGTTTCGATATGCCTATTTTCTCGTGATGAGACGATGATAGTGGAGTCGAGCAACCGAACCGGGCCAAACTGAGGGTTCTTGGATTGAAAATAGGGAGCGCGTCTATCTCCGTTGTAGCAGTTTTGAGTTTTCTCTTCTTGGTCTCGCTTCCCTCCTCAAGTGGCCTCACGCTAGTTGGTTTCCCAAACAAGGCGGGTCTTCCATACCCCGAAGTTCCTGAAGGGACGGTCTTCCTCAAGCAGGCATCAGTATTCTTGGAAGCGCAGTCTCAGTGGGGGAGTATTGAAGGGTACCCACCGTGGCATTCAGCGGGGGTCAATCAAACAGCGTTTTACGTCCTGGAGAATCCTGGAACTCAGAAAACTATCAACGTGACCTTTCCAACCCTGACAGGTCATCTAGTTTTCAAGGTAGACGGGTTCCCAATGAACTATTCAGGGATGAGATGGGTACAAGTTCTAGACAAAGACAGCCTCTGTTGCTTAGACAGCCTGGAACTATACTGGTTAACACTTTCCATCCCTGCAGGTGGAAGGACCAACGTAACTGTTCAGACCCTGCAAGCAGGGGCTACAGGACGAACAGCTCTCTACAAGTTCTTCATGACCAACGACGGCAGATGGGCTGCTCCCATGGAAAGCTTGCTCCTTTCGTTCCATGTCGCTGGTGGGGCTTTTGTGAGCTCAACAATCCCAGCCTCCGCTAACACGACATCAACTGCAATCTGGATGAATCAGACTCCTTCCCAAGACCTCGCAATATCCTGGATGATAACGGAGCCAGAGCCTCCCTTCCGCCCTTTCCCTAATAATTACCCCAATCCCTTCGTCACAACAGGGGTTGCTGTTGGCATCTTTGGAGTTGCGGCAACTGTCGTTCTGTACCTTAGGAAGAGGATGCCACATAGCAGCGGGATGGGCGAGGCTCAATTAGCCTCAGGGCCGGTTCGGTGACGTTTCGAACAATACCCAACGATAAGTCAACAGGCCCGTTCAACCTGTTATGGCAGTCGAGGCAGAAGGTTCGCATGTTTGACTGGCGATAGAGGCCGGGGCTTGTGGCGACTAGGAATGCTTCTGAAGAGTTCGATATGATCGCAAGTGAGCTGATCCATTGCGGAAAGGAGTCGTTTGATGTTCTTGAAGACGAGAGGGAATATGACACATCAGACATTGAGCACAAGGCGACAGCACCGAACCGAAACAGAAAGATAGTCAAGGAATTCGCGCGATATGCGCTTCAACAGGAAAGAAACTCGGTCATTTTACGACGACGTTAGTTTTTGCGATTAACGATTTACACCCCGAATTTCGCATTCGGACATGCTTGTCGACATGGTAAGAGACGAATTTGGGAAGAGGCGACTCGTTTGTTGAGAAGATTACCGGCGGTCCTACGGTCGGTCCTCTGCCGTGCGGCTGTCTGTGTCTGAAAATCGAAACGAGGGGTAGAGTTGAGCACATAGTTCGTCCGTATCCCTCCCACGGACACCTGGCTATTCGCATAGTGCCAGTAGAGAGTGACGTCTCTCGCGCTCGTGTTTGAAGAGGCAGCAAGCACGATGTGATAGTTAGCGCTCGAAAACGATATGGCTAGCAAGGCTACTGCGTATAGCGCTAGGAGCCATCTTCCCATGAGAAGTTGCCCCTGACACATGGGATGGTCCGAGACTCTAACGTCTATGTCACAAGAACTGGCTTGCAAGACTCATCTTCCGTCAACCCGAAACATTGCGAAGGCTAGAGCTCCTCTATGTTGATCCTAATCCCTTGGGTGATGGCTCTCACGAGGTGTCGAACCGAAAAACAGGCCGCAAAACCTGTACTAACCGTGAATTGAAAAGAAAAAGATTGAAGATCTCTCGGCGAAGGACAGGTCTACCGTTTCACTATCAGCGTGACGGTCGCAGTATGGGTAAGGTCCCCCCCACTTCAATTGCTTTCCTGAACCTCCCCGGTATCATCAGTTCGCCATGAGTGCAAGGGAGAATTAAGCGATAGGCTCTTGCAGGGTGCTAGTACCTTGAAACCGACTACCTGATCACAGTGAAGATGAACTGGTTGTTGCGAGACGTGATGACTGTGATTGTGTAGGAGTTGCCTGCCGTGAAAGTGAACGGTGTTCCCGTGAGAGTGCAGCTCGGACAACTAGCGCCGATGCCAATCACGACCGCGCCCAAGGCGTTGACGGACATCGTGAGACCGGCCCAGGCGGTGTTTGAATAGGTATTGCCCGAAGCTTCCTTTACGTAGTAAGTGACAAGGCTCACGGATGCGGATCCCGTGTTTCTAATGTAGAGGGTGGTCGAAGTGCTGTTGCTGAAGGAATAATTTTCTAGGTTGAGTGCTTCAATCCCACAACTGCAGCCTGAAGCCTTGACCATGATGGATATGTTGACTGTATGGAGGAGTATTCCCGAGGTTCCAGTGACGCTTATCGTGTAGCTTCCAGGCGTTGTCTGGGAGCTCGGGTAGACTGCTAAAGTGGTCGCGTTGGTCCCTCCCGACGTGAGGCGGAGCGGGGACCCGCCGCCCGCGACGCCGATGGTTACGAAAGGTGCAGTCAACGTGAGAGAGACGTCTCCAGTGAAACCCCCTACGCTCGTCAGGGTAAGTGTTGTGGTGTTAGCTGCGTTTTGGAATACTGTGAGCGATGCCGGCGACGGGGCAATCGAGAAGTTTGGAACAGCCACAACGATGATAGTGACGGTCGCGGTGTGGGACTTTGTTCCACCCGTGGCTGTGAGAGTAACCGTGTAGGATCCGATTGCCGTTCCCGGCTGGGCGACGACTGTCATGGTGGAGCTAGCTCTCACGTTCGCTGTTGGAGTAACGACTGAGGGGGTTAGCATTACAGTCAGCATACTCGTAGCAGGGGAAAGAGCGGTGGTGAGTGCAATAGCGAGGTTGTAACTATTGAGGCTCGTCATGTTGACAGTGGAGGAGACGGTTGAACCCTGCTCTACTGTCAAAGGAGAGGGCGCTGTGGCCACGGAGAAGTCTCTGTTGGCTTGTACCGCATCCGAGAACGAGGGCAAGGTCATGAAGGCCAGTGTGAAGAGCCCGGCAGTGGCAAGGACCGATAGCACGATGGCCCACGCTGGGATCTTCCTCGCAAAGAACGACATACGATGATTCTACCGACAAAGAGCGCCGCCCCACTGTCAAAGGGGTTCTGTAACCCATACACCAGCGTGTTGTTGCGCCCTCACCGTACGAGTTCACATCTGTTAGCAACCATTCGAAGCGTTTGAACCTACAGTCACTACTTCATTGTAGAAAAGGGTTCAGCTAAGTTCCCGCAAGCAAGTTTTGGACCCTCTCAGTGAGCGAGGGAAACTCTGAGCTGGAGCCCTCTGCCATCTTTGTCTTTCTCTCTTCGACATCCTTCATCCCCAGACTGTCGATCTTGCGGAGGACTTCGAGGAAAAAACTTCTTCCAACGAGTCTGGTTGCCTCGATGTCAGCTTGAAGCCTTGCGTTCTTCTCGTAAGGCGTGAACAGGTCAAGACCGAGGAATAGCACGATTGAAGGCGGGATGGCAAGAACAAGCAGGCCGACTGGAAACGGGATCGTGACCCAGAAACTCCTGGTGAGCGCAAGGAATACTCCGACGATCGCTGTTAAAGCCGCGGTTGGGACAATGATGAGTTTCACAGCTTTACCTCTCAGCTTCGGCAGCAGTTTCTTTTCATAGATGAGCGAGCTTGCAATGAGAGGCTTCCATTCATCCACCAGGAGCCTCTCTTTCATTCGCTTTGGCAGAATGATGTCTCCACTTGGAAGAACGAGACACTGGTCAGAAGGGACAATCCGGCCCCCACCTCCCCTCATGGATCCTGTCCTGTCACTCCATGTCAGGGTTTTCAAATAGAAGACAGGAAGGTCAAGTAGTAAGCACAGCCCAACAGCCATCTCCAGAATCTTCTGCGCTCTTTGCGAAAGATCTATACTCGTTTCTCCTACCCCTATCAATTATTCACAATGGCCATAACTTACTCATGGGAGTTCCCAGATAGGTCTCGGCACGTAGCTTTTCTCGATGGTTCGCCTATATGTTCGATCCACGCCGAGCGTTAACGACGAAAATTCGTGAGCATTCATCTAATCCTGGGACTTGAGAAGGGACCCGGCCTGACGACACCCCGGGCGTGCCCTGCGAACTCTCGATTGCTTATTTGCCTGCGAGGATTTCAGAAGTCCGAGGTCAAGGATTCCAGAATTCCGATATAGTCGTCCAGACCTCTATGACAGTGTCGGATCTTGCCAGTAAGTTCAGAACCTGTCGCGTTAGGACTTCCGTTGGAAGCTGACCGTCTCGTACTACGAGACTATCGAGAAGATGACTTGGAATCCCTTCACTCACTCTGGTCCGACTCCGATGTGGCGAAATTTATTCCGCCGAAGGGTCCTCGTAAGGAGGAAGACACTAAGAGGCTTCTTCTGAAAGCGCTCGCTACCCAGCTTGAACGACCCCGGAGATATTTTCGACTTGCAATAGTTCTGAAACCAGACGGAGAATTTGTGGGAGACTGTGTCTGCCGCGTTCACGATCCAGATAACAAGGAAGACCTCACTCACCTTCTCGGCGAAGCCTACATTGGCTTCTTTCTCCACCGCCGGTTTTGGGGTCAAGGATATGCAACAGAGATAGCCCGGACCCTCTTACGGTTCGGCTTCGAAGAGCTCGGCCTGCACAGAATCTTCGCATGGTGTGATAGGGAAAACGTGGCGTCTTCAAGGGTCCTTGAGAAGGCTGGCATGAAACAGGAGGGACATTTCAGGGAAAGCGTTCTACTTGGAGATGAATGGCGAGACCCTCTCGTCTACGGGATAATTCGAGACGAGACAAAAGTCTAGACTATAGCTGGACACTGACGTGAGACTTGTCCCATCACCTATCTGACACCTCAAGGCAGGTTGGAGAATCAGATCGCTCTAATCCTTTGTGAAAAGACAAACTCTTAGTAGTAAGCCTTGCAGAACTGTCAGTGAGGAAAATAATCAGAAATGCCGAAGAAACGAAGATCCAGGGGAAGGAGCAAGGGTGGAAAGGGTAGAAGCGAACTTGTGCAGTGCACCAATTGTGGAATGCTTACTCCAAGAGACAAAGTGAAACGTGTCTCCTCATGGGTTTCTCTCGTAGAGCCATCGCTCGCCAAAGAGCTTCGGGCAAAGGGTGCCTACATTGCTCGCCAGCGGGTTATGAAGAACTTGTGCGTCTCCTGTGCCGTCCACTTCGGCGTGTCCAAGGTCCGCTCTGCGAGCGAGAGACGATTCTAGCGACCTTCAGATTCTCATCCCGACAGCCTCCTAGTCACCACGTAGACCCTTTCCAGGACAGTTGCAGAAGCCAGAACGGCGATCAACCCCATTCCCCATCCCAGAGCGTCATTTTTTGAAATGGGAGCAAGTATTGTAGCAACCAAGAGGACCAGCAGTCTCTCCGGTCGTTCCGCGATTCCGACCCCTTTCATCGTGACCCCTTCAATTTCAGCACGTGCTCGAACATAGCTCACCATGAGCGCAGCGGAAAGAGCCCAAAGTGCTAGACGAAAATCGACAAGGCCTCCAACAGCCAGGCCGGAGTAGATGGATATTTCCCCTATTCTATCCAGTATGCTGTCGAGAACGCCGCCTGTCTGGGTAACCAAGCGAAAACGCCGTGCCATGGCTCCGTCTAGCGCGTCGAAGTACCCTGATAGGACAAGCGAGACAACGGCGGCGAACCACAACACCATTGGTGATAGTCCGGCAGCATACAATGCCGACGTTATGACTGCCAAGATGAAACTCAGGAAGGTAATCGAGTTGGGGGAGAGCCCAGCCTTTTTGAAGACGCCCGCCGACCATTCAAAGAATCCTTCTACAAGGAACTGGAGCCTTGACAGCATGACCCACGCGAAGACCTGCCAGTTTTAGAGCGTTGCCATGCTCGACCGGAAACTTTGTCTAGGAAGACGCCTCGAAAGACGACCCGAGGCAGCACTCATGGGAAGAGTGGGTAAGGGAGTAAGGTGCACGGTTACCGGGTGCGGTGAAGAAGCTGTGAGGTCAGTATCTCCAGTTGACGTTTCAAGAGCCGGTCTGAAGAGTACAAGCTCTGGACGGGGCTACCTTTGCAAGAACCACTACAAGGAGTTGAAGAAGAAACTGCGCAAAGACAAAGAACTCGAACGAATGAGGATGACAGGATGAGACTCTTACTAATACACGCCGACCACTTCGAGTATGAGACCTTAGGAAAGGCGGTGAAAGAACCTGAGCCACTCCAGGAGCTTTCGAGGAGGGGCGGGCTGGAAAATGGGCTCGTGGTGTTCTGCACCGTCGAAAAGCCGGATGAAGCGGAACCCGAAAAGGTCGCCGAGAACGCCGCCAGCTCAATCGAGGAAGTTCTAGGCTGGCTAAAGACTCACAAGGTGATGATCTATCCCTATGCTCACTTATCCGGCAACTTGGCATCAAGAGATCCTGCTATCAGGGTCCTCAAGACCCTGGAGGGACACTTGGCGGCGAAAGGCTACGGAGTGAGCAGGAGCCCGTTTGGCTGGTACAAGAGTTTTACAATCTCGGCCAAAGGCCATCCGTTATCTGAACTGTCACGAACAATAGTTTCCCAGGCACCGCAGAAACAGGTCGCAGCTCAGCAACGGTCAGAGTACAAGGTGATGGATGAAAGTGGAAGCTTGCACGACCCAGATACGTTTCAGGCCGGGCCCGGACAAGAAGAATTCGGGGCGCTCGTCGAGAAGGAGGCTTTGAAGAAAGGCCTCGCGGGAGGAGAGCCGCATTTCCTTGACTATGCAAAACGGTTCGGAGTTGAGTGGGAGTCTTTCTCTGATGTCGGCCACATGCGGTTCGGCCCAGAAGCCACTTTGATAATGGAGCTACTTGCCGATTATGCGAATCTGACGATCAGAAGGATAGGAATTCCCACTCTCAGCGTCAAGGGCACCAATATGTTCGACGTTACGGTAAAACCGATTAAGGAGCACCTGCAGCTATTCGGATCACGCGCCTACGAGGTACAGGTCGACGAAAGGGCGTTCGTTCTCCGATACGCAGCCTGCTTTCAGCAATTCGCAATGGTGAAAGACTGGACTCTAAGTTATCGCAACCTTCCCTTCGGGACCTTTGAAGTAGCGGACAGCTACAGAATGGAACAGAGCGGAGAATTGCTACTTTCCTTTCGGCTTCGAAAATTCCTCATGCCCGACCTCCACATCTACCTAAAGAATTTGAGCGAAGCTATTGAAGTAGGCGGGAAGGTCCACGATGTCATATACGAGGAGATTCGCAAGGTGCCGAGGGAGTATGTCTCTCTCTACAACACTACGCGGTCCTTCTTCGACTCGCACAAGCAGCTCTTCCTAGACCTCGTCAAAGTTGAGAAGAAGCCGATTCTCATCAACTTCGTTCCGGACGGTATCTATTACTGGGTATTGAACGTAGAATACAATATCGTCGACGATCTCGAAAGGCCTCGTGAAATTGCAACATTCCAGATCGATGTGGGGAACGCCGAGCGTTTCGGCATCAGTTATACCAATGAAAAGGGTGAGAAGCAGTTCCCAGTAATCATACACACCGCGGTGCTTGGAGGGCTTGAACGATACCTATTCGCGCTCCTCGACTCAGCCCTGCGCCTGGAAAAGAGCGGCAGGAAGCCGATGCTTCCGGTCTGGGTCTCTCCGGTCCAAGTCAGGATAATACCAGTCGCCAAGCAGTTTGTCCAGCCAGCTTTGAGCCTCCTCGAGCAATTGGAGACTGCTGGAATGAGAGTCGACCTCGACGATCGAGAGGATACAATTCAGAGCCGTGTCCGAGAGGCTGAGCTGAGCTGGGTCCCGTACGTGGTAATCTATGGAGACAGGGAGGTTCATGGCGCTGACCTCTCTGTGAGAGCTAGGAGCGATGGAAAAGAGATCAAGATGGCTGTCAGCACACTGGTTACAAGGATTTCAGGGGAGCTTGAAGGATACCCTGCGAGGTCCTTGTCCTATCCCAAACTCTTGACCCAGCGACCCGGCTACAAACGCATCTAGTCGCGAGGGAACGATCAAAGATAATTCATTTATATATAGAGCGCCGGTAGCGCACGTCCTGAGGACCAAGCAAGTTTGACGAAGGATCAGACATACGGCGGGCTCATACTCGTCGTCTCGATAGTCGTCGCCCTCCTCTACATCACAGCCCTATTCGTTCCTGCAGCGAGAGAATGGGCGATTGGCGCACCTGTAGTTATAGCCGTCCTTGCGATTCTTGGGATTACTGGCTGGATTGGGTATACCATGTACTCGACTCCCCCTCCCGCACCCCTTGAGAGCGAAATGGGACCGCCAAGCTCGCCCGCCGTGCCCAGTTCTACGAGCGACTCTTCCAGATCGGAAGAAAAGCACTAGCCGACATTTCTCTCCCTCCAGTAACTTTCTTCTACTTTTCTGGGTTACAGCACACGTATGCACTAGAGCGCGAGTTCTGTGCTCACTCTTAGGTGCTAGTGGATGAGCGAAGTCGGACTGGACAAGGTCCTTGGTGAAATAAACAATTACCGTCAAAGGTTGATTCTTCTAAGGGAGGAGTTGACTCGGGCAAACAGGGCCATGGCCGAGAAGATGGCCCAGCTCGGCGAAACCCTCACCCAGAGGGTCCGCGACCTAAGAGATCAGGTCACCAACACCCCGCAGAACCTGCTTGCTCTTGAGAGCCAATGGGCTTCTGGAGAGATTGAAGAGCCCGCTTACAAGGCACAGAGAGAGGATTTCAGAACCCAGCTTACCAAGAACCTTCGCAGCATTGATGAGATTAGGAGCCTCTTGATGATCATGAGTCAGCTCGAGGCTAGGCCTATCACCTCAACCTCGACCACACAGGGTGCTGTTCCAAGACCAATATCCTCCGCCAACTAGCATCCTCGTGAGACTAAGATCGGCAGAGACCAAACCTTTCAGTCTCGAAGACTTGTGCCGTTACTGCAAACGACTTCGAGAGCACCTATGTTTGTGGGGGCAACAACTTCCTCGACTCGTCTCATAATCTGCGTATGTGCCACTTGTTACGGTTCTCACCGGAATATCAGCGAGGTGTGCATTAGCAAGATTCGCCCATTGGACGCTCATCTGTCCGTACTCTTTCCGTCCGAGCCATGGCCACGCTCAGTGCAGGGCAACGATTTTATCTATATACTATAGTATTCAGGTAAGCATAGAGACACTCTCGACCTGTGAATCTACCGATTTGAGTAGAAAAGAGGAAAGCTTATATCTATATTACCTAAAAAAGGTAGGCTCCACGAAAAACGGTAGAAATCATGCAACAAAAACCAATCCTTGTGTCCGGCCACAACGGGGACTCGAGCATCTCTCAAGCAGATAAGCCTCTGAGTAGGGGTACCCTGGACAAATATCGTCTGGTAATCGCCTGTGTCCGCGGAAACGTCAGCGTCAAGGAGACGATGAGGCTCATACTGCGAGACGTTATCGGGCCCTCCGAAAACCTTCCAACCCTTGTACTCGGACCTACCGCCCCAGACGAGTTCGAGTCTCACCAAAGCAACAGAGTGGGATGGGTGACATTTGCGGACGGTAATTCCCTAGCTCATCCCTCAGCAGGCGTAGAGATCATATCGCCTGACAACCTTCTGGAAGTGAACCTTTTCATCGAAAAAGCAGGCCAAGGCGAAGGAAACCAACTAATCTTGGGTGACTTCCTAGACAATATCATCAAGTCGACAGGCTCACCAGAGAGCTTCTACTCCTTCTTCTGCCAGTTAGCCTCACGGGTTCGACTAAAAAAGAGGACCGCGATCCTTGTCATCAAGGAGGATATTCACGACAAGCGAGTTGTCGAAATGGTGAAGAGATTTGCGGACGTAGTTCTTGAGTTCAGGGATCGAGATAACGAAGCTGGACTCTACTTTGAGATGAGGACCCTAAATTTCGCGGACAACATTTACACTCCGTGGGTTCCCTTCCCTCAAGGACTCAAGCCGTTGTGCCTAACAGCCTAGGTTCATAACCCGTCGCTAGAGTGGAAGGCTCTCGAGCCACAGAACCTCCCGATGAGAATCCTGCATTTCGAACAAGTAGAGTCTACCAACACCCTCGCCTACCGGCTTGCGGAGGAGAATGCCGCGGATTGGACAGTTGTCTCTGCAGCGGTCCAGACCAAAGGTAGAGGCAGGTTCGGCAAAACCTGGGAATCGGTCAGGGGCGGTCTCTGGTTCTCCGTCATTCTAAGGCCCCAAGTACCAGTAGATACCATTCGCCATCTCCAATTCCTGGCGGGGAACTCGGTCTGTGAGGGGGTTGAGAAGAACGTCGATGCCGCCGTGTTGCTGAAATGGCCGAACGACCTGATATTGAATGCTCACAAGCTCGGAGGTATACTCCTAGAGTCGAAAGTGATCGGGAGAAACCCTTCCTTTGTCGTGCTCGGAATAGGGGTAAACGTCAACCAACCAAAGGAAGAGCTGCCCGGAGGAGCAACTTCTATTTTCGCGTCTACCGGACGGATGACGAATCTTGGAAAACTTCTCGCCAGCATATTGGAAGGTCTGCGGGAGAATTATGGGATGCTCGTAGAGCCTGACGATCTCTTGAAAAAATGGTGGGAGAGATGCCAACACCGTTCAAGGACCGTCCAAGTTGAAAACCCGGGCGGTATTATCAGAGGAGTTAACGTCGGAATTGACGGTCGGGGCTACCTCGTAGTGAAGGCCCTTGACGGAAGTGTTGAAACTGTTGAAGACGGAACGCTCAGAATTGTGGAGTGACAGAACTTAACCCGTTTCTAGCTTAATAGTTCCGATACTCGAATCGCCGCCCGAACCCTATGAATATGAAAGACGGGCTCAAAGAACTTGCAGACAAGGGCTCCAAAAGCCGGGAGGGAGGAGGGCTCAATAGAATTGAGGAACAGCACGCGCGGGGAAAATTAACCGCGAGGGAGAGAATTGATTCTCTAGTTGACCAGGGAAGCTTCGTTGAGGTAGACAGATTTGTCGCCCACCGAACCACCGACTTCGGAATGGCTGAAAGGAAGATTCTCGGTGACGGCGTCGTTACAGGGTACGCTACAATAGACGGCCGTCAAGTCTACCTGTTCAGCCACGACTTCACAGTCTTTGGAGGCTCACTTGGCGAAATGTTCGCCAAGAAGGTCTGCAAGATCATGGATATGGCACTAAAAACTGGGGTCCCTGTCATAGGTCTCAACGACTCCGGTGGAGCAAGAATCCAAGAGGGAGTAGTAAGCCTCGGCGGCTACGCGGAAATATTCTTCCGAAACGTAATATGCTCAGGAGTCATCCCCCAAATATCGGCCATCATGGGACCCTGCGCGGGGGGCGCCGTCTATTCACCAGCAATGACCGATTTCACCCTCATGGTGGACAAGACAAGCTACATGTTCATCACCGGCCCAGACGTCATCAAGACCGTCCTGAACCAAGACGTGAGCTTCGAAGAACTCGGCGGGGCCCAACTCCACAATAACAAGAGCGGAGTCGCCCACTTCCTCGCGCAAGACGAGAAAGAATGCCTCCAACAGATCCAGAAACTTCTCAGCTACATTCCATCGAACAACCTAGAAGACCCGCCACTTGCCAAACCGAGACCACCTCTCGGCAAGAGTGACGAATTAAACAATATCCTCCCGGACGACCCCGACCGCCCCTACGACATGAAAGAGATCCTTACCAGGATCCTCGATGGTGGGGAACTCCTCGAGACTCAATCATCATACGCCCCGAACATCCTAACAGGGTTTGCCCGGCTCAATGGACGCTCGATCGGAGTCGTGGCGAATCAGCCCAAGTTCTACGCGGGAACAATAGACATCAACTCCTCAGTAAAAGGGGCGAGGTTCATCCGGTTCTGCGACGCATTCAACATACCAATTCTTACCCTCGAAGACGTACCCGGCTTCCTACCCGGAATCGACCAAGAACACAATGGGATCATCCGCCACGGCTCTAAACTACTCTACGCCTACTGTGAAGCAACAGTGCCCAAACTCACAGTGATCATAAGAAAAGCGTACGGTGGTGCCTATGATGTCTTGGGAAGTAAGCACATTCGTGCTGATTGTAACCTCGCCTGGCCCTCTGCCGAAATAGCAGTCATGGGACCAGAAGGAGCCATCAACGTCATCTTCAGAAACGAGATTGCCGAAGCCAATGACCCCAACAAGACAAGACAACAGCTGGTTCTCGACTACAAGGACAAGTTCGCCAACCCCTACATCGCCGCGGAGAAAGGCTACCTAGATGATGTGATTGAGCCAAGCGAGACCCGCCCGGTGCTGATAAAGTATCTCGAAGCTGTGAAGAACAAACGGGAAGCTCGGCCTACGCGCAAGCATGGCAACATTCCTCTGTAATAAGACGGCTCAACCATGTTCCGGAAGATCCTAATCGCAAACAGGAGCGAAATAGCTCTCCGTATCATCAGGACCTGCAAGAAACTTGGCGTCAAAACGGTGGCTGTTTACTCTGAACCCGACATAGAGTCTAGACACGTCCTGGAAGCCGACGAGGCCTACAACATCGGACGCGGAGAACCAGAATCCAGCTACCTCAACATCGCGAACATCATCAAAGCCGCTCGAAAGAGCGGTTCCGAGGGGGTTCACCCCGGCTACGGGTTTCTTGCGGAAAACCCGGACTTCGCGAGAGCCTGCGAAGAATCGAGCATAGTGTTCATCGGCCCGAGCAGCCGCGTTCTCGGTCAAGTGGCCAACAAGTTAGACTCAAAAAGAATCGTGGCCCGAGCGGGAATCCCGGTCATCCCTGGCAGTACCCAACCCGTCCAATCACTTGAAACTGCCGAACTAGATGCCAAGAAAACCGGATTCCCAATCCTTGTAAAAGCGGTATTCGGAGGTGGAGGAAGAGGGCTAAGAATTGTCCGTGACCCAAAGCAACTTCGGAATGCGCTAGAACTAGCGGCCGCGGAAGCCAAGACCAGCTTCGGTCGTGAAGCACTTTACCTAGAAAAGTACCTTGAGCAACCTCGCCACATCGAAGTCCAAGTGCTTGTTGGCCCCCGAGGCAGAAGGGTGCACCTTGGTGAGAGAGAGTGCTCGCTTCAGAGACGCCTCCAGAAGATTCTGGAGGAAACTCCGTCCCCGATACTTACGCATGCCGCGAGGAAACGGATTATTTCGCTCGCCTTGAAAGTCGCCCGAGTAACCCATTACGAGAATGCGGGAACCATGGAGTTTGTGAGGTCGAAGGATGGGAAATTCTACTACATGGAGACAAACAAGAGGATTCAAGTTGAACATCTCATTTCTGAGCAAGTCACTGGAGTGGACATTGTAGACGAGCAAATGCGGATTGCAAGTGGTGACGGTCTCAATCTTTCCCAAGACGAGATCTCCTTTTCGGGTGCGGCAATCAACTGTCGGATCAACGCGGAAGATCCACTCCATGGATTCGTCCCAACTCCGGGATGCGTGACCAAATTCCATTCTCCGGGGGGCCCAGGGGTAAGAGTGGACTCGGCCCTCTTCGAGGGATGCCAGATCCCAGAATTCTACGACTCGCTCATCGCAAAGATCGCCTGTTACGGAAGGAATCGGGAGGAAGCGAGAGAAAGAGCGCGAACCGCCCTAGACGAAACCATCATCGAAGGAGTCAAGACCACTATACCGCTTCACTTGATGCTACTTGAGAACAAGCAATTCATCAGAGGAGCATACCACACACAGCTCCTAGACCGGCTACTGGGCGAGTGGAAGCCTACAGGCATCATGACGAGAGCCGAAGCTGCGGGAATCTACTTTGCTCTGAAACGAAGCATGACAAGCTCTAGACAAATACCCCTTAAGCAGGTCAATGGGACCAGTCGTTGGAGACAATTACCGCAACAAAATGCGACGAGGCCATCCCTATACGTCGAAGGTGTCTAGGACCTGCCAGCTCTCAATATTGAAGGCTCCAAGATCAGTATTCGGGAATCGCTGCGTGATGCCGCGAGAAGTATCGTCGATGTAGACGGCGAACCAATCGAGGTGAAGATTCTCAGAGACTCCCTAGAAGAAAGACTTCTGATTGTTAGCATTGCTGGGAAGGTGCTGAGTATCAAAGTCGGTGAATCCCGAGACGGGGTAGAGTTTCCTGTTAAGCTGAACGGAAAGAGCCTGACCGTTCGCTTCGAAAGAGACGAACCGATAATTCATCGTCGAGAGAGTCATCCTGAAAGCGAGAGGCCAGCCGTGATTAGTGCTCCCATGGCAGGAAGGATCGTATCCATCAAAGTCTCTGTCGGCACCAGAGTATCCGAGGGCGAAGTCCTAGCGGTCTTAGAGGCGATGAAGATGGAGAACGAAATCGCAGCCCCGAGAAAAGGAACAGTCGGGGAGGTGTACGCCAAATCGGGCTCCCTGGTTCATGCTGGCGACAAACTTGTCCTCATTACCTAACAGCTCCCAGAGCTCTTTCACACGCCAAGGCCCTCACCGGGAGCCCACAAGTTATCAAGAACGATAAACAAAGCAACTTTCACCGCATGAGGACGACAAAAGTGAAACCCCTCTGGGTGCCATCTCCCGAACAAGTCAGAGATTCAAATCTGACACGGTTCATTACTTTCATCAACGGGAGGTACGACATCAAAATCGAATCCTATTCTCAACTTTACAAATGGTCGATCGAAAGTGTCTCCGACTTCTGGTCTGCCGTCTGGGACTTTACGGGGATAGTATCCTCACGTAGATATGAAAAAGTAGTTGATGACCTAAACAAATTCCCGGGCGCTAGATGGTTTCCTGGTGCTCGGCTAAACTTTGCCCAGAACCTATTGAGACACCGAGACGAAAAACTGGCTCTAATTTCGACCTCGGAAGAGAATGAGCGCATCCACTTAACACACTCTGACTTGAAGAGACAAGTTAGCAGGTTTTCTAATTCGCTTCGAACGATCGGAGTGTCTCCTGGAGACCGCGTCGTCGGCTACACCCCCACCATAGAAGAGGCTACCGTCGCAATGCTCGCCTCGACCAGCATCGGCGCAGTTTGGGCTTGCTGTGGCTCTGAGCTTGGCACCGACGCAGTATTGGACAGACTGGGACAAGTCCAGCCTAAGGTCTTGATTGCCAGTGCGGGGTACGAATACAAGGGAAGGCGGTTCGAGACACTTACCAGCCTCGAGAAGGTCGTTCGAGGGATCCCTTCAATCGAAAAAACTGTGATTACATCTCACAGAGAACCCAGCGAGATTCGAGACATCCCCAACTCGATCGGGTTCGATGAATTCGCAGGGCTCGTGGAAGGAGAGGAGATCCAATTCGAACAATTGCCCGCGGACCATCCGGTCTACATCATGTTCACGTCAGGCACGACCGGCAAGCCGAAATGTATAGTTCAGGGGGCGGCGGGGGTTTTGGTAAACCAACTGAAGGAGATAATCTTCCATTCCGACTTAAGGCAGAATGATTGTATCACATACATTACTTCGCCGAGCTGGATGATGTGGAACTGGCTGATGACATGCTTGGCCGTCGGAGCTACAGTCTTGCTGTACGATGGGAACCCGACATATCCTGACTGGGGCCGCATGTGGAAGTTGGTCGAACGTGAGAAAATTGCGATCCTCGGCTGCAGCGCAAGCTACATCAACTATCTGAGAAGCATCGGTGCAAGACCCGGCAGAGAGTACAACCTAGCGTCGCTAAGGGAGATATCTCAAACAGGCTCGCCTCTCTCATCCGAAGGATTCGAATGGGTATACAAGGAGGTCAAGAGTGATCTGCATCTTAACTCCATCTCTGGGGGGACGGACATCAATGGATGCTTCGCAGGAGGCGCACCAATTCTGCCAGTATACGCCGGCCAGTTGCAGGGCCTTGGTCTGGGAATGAAGGTCTGCGCGTATGACGAAAACGGCAACGCAGTTACAGACCGTCCGGGAGAGCTGGTTTGTGAGGCTCCGACCCCTTCGATGCCTCTATACTTTTGGGACGATCCTGGTGATGAGAGGTACAAGGAGGCATACTTCGAATACTACAAGCCCGTGGGGAAGAATGTGTGGAGACACGGGGACTATATCGTGGTCCACAGCGATACTGGTGGAATCACGTTCTACGGCCGCTCTGACGCTGTGATAAAAACTTCAGGGGTCAGGATTGGCACTTCGGAAATATACAATGTGGTGGAGAAACTGTCCGAGATCGCCGATAGTCTGGCCGTGGGGCAGAATTGGAAGGGAGACCAAAGAATCATCCTCTTCGTTAAGCTGACACCAAGCTGTCATCTGAATGGGAATCTGGAGCAAAGGATTCGCACGTTGCTTCGGGAAAAGACGTCTCCAAGACACGTTCCAGCCTTGATACTCGAGGTGGCTGATATTCCCTACACGTTCAACATGAAGAAAGTCGAGGTGGCAGTTGCAAACATCATAAACAATAGACCTGTAGCCAACCGAGACGCGCTAGCTAATCCAGAATCGCTCCACTACTACGAGGACCTTCTTCCGAAGCTCCGGGAATCATGATACCACCATATGCGGACTCGCCCAAGATAGGGCGTCAAAGGCAATTATTGTTTCTGGGGACCATTGCCTGCGATCGTCCGATTGATTCCACTTCATTTATGCGCGAGTCATTGTCACCTGCTCGCTACTTTATAGCCCACAATGAAAACGTGCCAGACTGACCTTCACTTGGCCGTTGTGGACGTCAAACTCCTGACCGATGGATATTTCACGCTCGACAAGAGCTTTCTGGTCTTCGGAAAATACCAGGGAACAAAGTACAAAGCGGCCCTCAAACCTTTGCTCATACGAACGGAGAAAGAGAAGATTCTTGTCGACACGGGAATCGGTGAACTTCCCCCAAGCTACCGAGAGCATCACGATGTTATTAGGGAAGAAAGGCAAAATCTCCGATATTCATTGAAACAGGAAGGACTGTCACCCGGCGACGTGACAATTGTGGTCAACACTCATCTTCACTTTGACCATTGCGGAAACAACCGCCTCTTCTCCAACGCCACATTCATCTCTCAATTGGATGAGATACGATATGCGTACTACCCTGACCGTTTCATGAGAGTAAGCTACCTCCGCGAGTTTTTCGACTGGGAAAAAGAGTTCCTACCGATCAGGGGGCAATATTCTATTGCTGATGGAGTAGAATTGATCCCGACTCCTGGGCACACAATCGGACATCAGTCGGTCCTCGTCAAATGGGGGAACCGGAACATTGTATATGCTGGCGATGCCGCTCCACTAGCAGAAAATATTCACAGGCGGAACATACCCGGAATGATCTTCAACACAGCGCAGGGGCTTGAGTCCATAGACAGACTCAGAGGAATAGTGGACCCCATTTACATCTACTCCCACGACAACGAGCAGTCAGACCTTGATATTCTAAGAACCTAGCTGAGCCTCTTACGGATTCCACTCCAGTACGCCCGCCAATATGGGTCTCCTTCAGACCTGACAAGCGTTCGAGTTCTTCCATCTCTGACGATCACGTTGTGACCGGCACGCCTTGTCAACTTGCCGATTATAGCCGAGTCGATTCTACGGCTCCGGAGCCGCTGCATTATTTTCGCAGCATAACCAGGTCTTGAAGAGATGAGAAGACTCCCCTGCCCGAGGGACCTCAGGGGGTCGATCTTGAAGAGAGCACAGACCTGCCTAACATCGTCGTAGATCGGAATCTGGTCAGCGTCTATCGTGATGCTCAGCCGCGATGCCTTGGCGACCTCCGATGCTGCTGAAAGGGTTCCACCTTCAGTTACATCGTGCATAGCAGTAACACCGTTGCTCCTCACGCCTAACGAACTCGCAACAATCGCATCGGCGACCGTGGAAATCTGGGAAAGGCGGGAGGCACACCGTTCTTGGACGTTCTTGCCTAATCGGTCTGTTGTCATCTTAGGAAAGCATCTTGCCAGCACCACTGCAGCTTCGAGTGCTGCCGATTTAGTTGCGATAATGTCGTCTCCGTCTCTGGCCATACTCGACGTAACATAGCGGTCAGACTTTCCAAACGCCAACATTGTGGCCCCACCCACAATGGAAAAATTGCACCCTTGGAACCTACCGGTGTGTCCGCCGAGTATAGCCACTCCGAGATCACGACAAGCCTTGTGGATTGAGACCCAGTATTTCCTGAGAAGACTGTCAGGCATCGAAGGGGGGAGGTTCAGATCGAACAAGGCATATCTTGGGAGCATCGAACTAGTAGCGACATCGGACGCGACACCATGGACGCTCAGAGTGGCCGAGTCTTCAGCTCCTAACTGTGGTATGAACGAGATTGGGTCGGTAGATGACACCATGACACGGTCCTGGGTGAGCCTGAGGACGGAAACATCACTACCTTGTTTAGGACCGACAAGAACGTCGTAATCCTCACGGCCTGAAAGTCGGCGGAGGGTTTCCTGCATCAGTTTCCAGTTCGGCTTCCCCAAGAGCATTGTGGAAAACAATGGTAGTAGTGGCTGGGCAAATGCTTTGTCTACAGGTACAACTTCAACACGTTCCGTCGCATCAGCAGTTGAATCACGACAACACTGATGACGAGTTCGGGTAGCAAGTAGCTTCCATTGTAAACCGCGGAATAAGTGTAGGCGTCTTGTCCGGCCGGCGCGAAGGAGGCAAAGAAGATCACGCCGGAGACGAAGTGCGATATGAACCTACAAGTAATCGCGATCACGACGCCTATCAGCGGCTTAGTTCGGAAGAAGCCGGCCGCGCCAATAGTTCCGAATGCAAGGGGGTAATCCAAGAGAAGCTGCGCTGGATGAACGACCAGACCTTCCTCGACGAGGACGACCAATCCTAAAACGACCCCCGCAGGAATCCCCGCCTTCCATCCTCTTCTCAGTGAGAGTAGGAGAACCGGGACCATTGACGCAAGAGTGATAGAGCCCCCTTGGGGCAAGAAGATGACCTTGACAAGGTTCAACGCGCCCGCCAAGGCCACCGCCCCCGCGGTCTCGGCGAGAATCTTAACGTTCAGGGTTGCCTGAACGGATGAAATGGTTCTCTCTGGCTTGAGCCTGGTGGAACTTTGCTCCTCCGACATATGATTCTCGCCTCTCTTGGTTCTTGTGGACGGGAAGACTTCCGAGAAGGTAGCCTCGACCTGTTCCCTCCGCCGGCATTATCCGGTTCAGGTTCAAAGGGTCGATGGCCATGAAGCCATCCTCTCAGCCGGGTCTATTCCCAGCTCCCCGTTACCAGCAAACAGTAATCTTTGCTATTTAAGCAATCGGCATTCCATTCGAAGCTCAAGCCGTTTCTTTGAAGAAATAACGTGGCCATTGAGGCCACGCTGATTCTTGAGGATTCGTGCTAAAGTCTGCTTCCAGTTCCATTCCTATCTTCAACAACTCTAGCCGCGCGACCCTGATTATGCTTGGCAGTTTCACGCCCTCAGCCATTTCTACAATCCCCACAGCGTAAGGCGTCATGTGTTTGAACTGTGGTGGCGCCATATGAACCACGGTATAGGTCGTAAGTTTGCCCTTGCTTCCAAGCTGCGTCCACTCGACCCTAGAAGAACGGCAGTTATTGCAGATACTTCGCGGCGGCACCATAATGTGTTTGCAACGGACACATCTTACCCCCATCAGCTTTTTCTCTGAGCAGTATTTGTAGAACTCTTCAATCGTCGGGTCTCGTGGAGCACTCATCTTCGCTAACCACTCCTCAATATGTGAACTACCGCGGTGGCTCCGGAGCCCCCAAGGTTATGGGCCAAGCCGATCTCGGCGTCTTTCACCTGACGCCGGTCAGCCTGGCCTGTAAGTTGCAGGTATAGCTCTGCTATCTGAGCTGTACCCGTGGCGCCGACAGGATGCCCCTTCGACTTGAGTCCGCCACTCGTGTTGATGGGGAGAGACCCATCCAGAGCGGGAGCACCGCTTTCAATGAATTTTCCTCCTAATCCTGGTCTACAGAAGCCCAAGTCCTCGTAAGCAATTATCTCCGCTATCGTGAAGCAATCATGAACCTCTGCCACGTTGACGTCTTTCGGCCTCAAATCAGCCATTTTGTATGCTTCTTGCGACGCCAGCTTCGCTGCTTTGACGGTCGTTAGGCTTTCGCGCTCGTGCATGAGGAAGGTGTCCTGTGCCTGTCCTGTCCCTATTATGTGAACGTAATTCTTGCTGAGCTTCTTAGCCAGCTTCGGTTTGGCCAGAATCGCGACGCTAGCTCCATCTGTGATCAGAGAGCAATCGTATATTTTCAGGGGCCAAGAAACCACTCGGGACTTTATGGCTTCGTCAAGCGTTATTTCTTTCTGCATGTGAGCCTTCGGATTCAGGGCACCATGTTTGTGGTTCTTCACGGCGACCATTGCCATCTGCTCCTCAGTCGTTCCATATTCATGCATGTGTGACGTAGCCATTAGCGCGAACACTCCTGGAAAAGTCATGCCGTTCCATTGCTCGAATGGAAAATCTGATGCTGTCGCCAATATTCCCGTAACTTCTGGAGTGGGGAGGTTTGTCATCTTCTCCATACCTCCAACAAGCACGATGTCATAGAGTCCTGACTTGATCGCCATGATTCCGCATCGAAGAGCTGCGCCCGAAGACGCGCACGCGTCCTCTACTCTCGTCGCCGCGACAGGGAGCAACCCGGCCCAGTTAGCCGCCATCGGAGCAGTATGGGATTGTCGTTCGTACGACTCGCTCATTTGGCCGATAAAGGCCGCTCGGATCTGTTTCCCAGGGTCGAAGTCTTCGAGTCTGTGAAAGGACTCAAGCGCAGCCTCAGCAAACAGTTCTCTCGCATAGACTCCTTCTCTGCGGCCGAACTTCGAAAGCCCGACCGATACTATGCTTGCTAGTGGCTTGGCGGCCAAGTGGAACCTCTCTCGACGGACCAACAGTTTCTAAAATACACTTGTCCCAGCAGTTAAGGTGTTTTCTAGAATCTGGACGAACCTGTGCCAGGCTGGAATCTTGACAACGAATAAGAACCCAGCAGGAAAAACTGGGGACGGAGGACCGCCTTCCACCTTGTCTTCTCGACGCCTCCGAAACAGTGACCTGTCGATACTTTTGGGAGTGCTGGCAGGAGTCCTTTTCTCGGTTTTCGCCACCTCGAATCCCCTGGCCAGTTTCGCATTGACCGATCTTGTCATCTACGCCGGAATCCCGATTCTGACGGGGGGCCTAGCGAGCCTTGCTGACCCGGACAACCAAATCAGAAACGGCATAGTAGTTGGATTCGTCTCTGGTCTTGGGTACGTAACGATGGACATCCTCAGGCTGACCTCAGGCGTCCCCCAAAACGTATCACTGTTCCTCGTTCTGACAGTCCCAATATGGGGACTTCTAGGAGCAATGGGGTCAGCGGCCGTCTACAGAATCGTTTCAACCCCTGCGAGTCTGACCGTGGACGAGGTGAGAGTGTGCGCCTCGTGCAAGACTCACAACCCGCCAGACGCCAGCTTCTGCAAGAATTGTGGGACAAAGCTCGCCTAGACAGAGAGTGGACAAGGATTCTCGTTCTGGATTTCTGAGGATTTCTCAGGCTTTCATTTCTTACATCCTTATGTCAAATTACGGCTCACTGATGCGTTACCTATTTTAAGGCAAAAGAGTTCACACCTCACTACCCAGATTTACGGAAAAAGGTAGGTCAGACAATCCGGCATGTCAAGAATAGATGAGAACCTCCATCGCATACTAAAGGACCATGGTCTGACAGAGTACGAGATCAAGACCTACCTGAAGCTGATATTTGATGGCCCGGCCACTCCTTACGAAATAAGCGAGAGCGTGAGCATCCCCTACGCAAGAGTTTACGGCACCCTTGAAGGGCTAGAAAAACGTAAGTGGATCAGGGCTCGTCCCGGGAGACCCGTTGTCTATGAGGCTAATCCTCCGAGATCGGTCGCTGAGCTCGAACTTGAACAGAAGAAGTCGGAAATGGAAGCCTTCACCAATCTGATGCGCCAAGATCTCCAAGCAATCTATGAGCGCCGCGAAGTCGTCAAGCACATCAGCCTCTGGGTAATTCACGGCCTAGACAAGATCTCAGAAAAACAGAGCGAGCTAATCGGACAGGCAAAATCCAAGGCTTACCTGCAACTCTCAACCCTAATCCCACAGGAAGTAGACGAGTTGAGATCTGCCATAAGAGCAGCCAAAGAGAGAGGCGTCTCCGTAAAAGTCGTCTCCTTTGTTAGTCCTAGGTTCGTCGACCAAAAAGGGCTCCGGGCCCTGTCCGAAGATGCTGAAGTGGGCATAATCGATGAGCCAAAAGAGGAGTCACACAAACCGTACAATTTCTGTGCAATCGACGGAAGAGAGTCCCTCCTGACTTATCTTTGGAACCTAGAAACTCCCTCAGAGCCGGGGTCCAGGATAGCTTTCAGAATGACAGAAGAAGAATTCACCGGAGTGATGGAGCGGTACTTCGAGTACTACTGGCTCAAATCCAGAAGAATATAGTCTGCCTATGACGTCGGTTGGGGCCGGTTGACTGGCTGGCCAGATTGCATGTTCGGACTAGGCGACCTGCTCTCCAATTGAGCCATAATCATCATTAGTTTGCGCGCCTCGTCGAGCCGTCGGATCATCCCCGACAATTCGTTACGAAAGTAGTCGCGTTGCATATTGTATTCCTGCTCGCCTATTTCTCCTTGAGTGAACTTTCCCTGCAAGGCCAGGTAGCTAGACAAAGTCGACCCTCCGAGTTGGTCTCGAAGCGCGTTCAGGCTCTTGCTGACAAGATCATTGAGCTGGCCACTACGCTCTGCGAGAGCACGACTGACCTTCGCAATTTCCTCCTTCAGCATCGCGGTGCGCTGACGGAATCCGTTCAGCTCGACGACGACTTTCTCGATTCCGAGTTCGCTCAGGACAAGTCACCCTATTGACTGCACCCACGGTGTGGAGTCGACAACTTGGACCCATTGTAACTGTTGCTTAAGGCGACAAGTAACCCGGACACGTCAAGGTCGGTCTTTAAGTCATCTTCAAAACTAGCGTGCGCTCGGGTTTCGCTGTCGGCGGTCGACTAACAAGGCTTTATTGCAAGAAGAGTCAAGGAGTCGGCTGTTAGCCCGGTGGTGTAGTGGACTAGCAAGGGTTCACCCCGGCCAATGACGGGCTTTGGGCTTCATGATGAAGGGGGAAACCCGTCGACGGGAGTTCGAATCTCCCCCGGGCTACCACCACTCAAGCGTGAAGATGTACTGTTTCCTGCCTTCCGATCGACTGGACCAACTCTCGCTTGATGGCCAGGCTGATAGCCTTCTCTCGCGCCGCTTCCATGTCGTCAGCTGATTCGGTTTTGCGAGAAGGCTCGTGCGGTGCCACGAACGGCTCATTCGGTTGGGGTAACCCCGTTCAGCGCCTGATGAGGCTTAAACCTATCGAAACGGCCAAGAAACCAGTGCATTAAGAGTTGAAGTGGAAAAAAGAGACGATTTGACAGTCTTCGCGACGACATCAATCACGGTCACGAATTAGCCAATGTTCACCAGATATCCATACAACATGACAAGGAGGTTCGACCCTTGTGCCATCATCGTAGCTCCGGGCGAAACGACAAAACCTGCTGTCAGATGCTCATCCTTGAACGCGACGCCATCCACGTCGGCTACTTGGTAAGAGATGAAAACCAAGCTATTGTGGTTGCTTAAGTGTTGTCTGAGCTGGATGAAGAAAATCGTCGAGTTCCCCGCATACCCTCTGCCCCCATCTATTCTCCAAGAGACATCGGTCACGACCAAGACCGAACCCACTGGAACCGTGAAATTCTGTGATATCGTTCCATCGGAATGCGATCTCCAACAGAACAGTTCGCGAGCTATCACAGGAGAGCCTTGACAACGAAGCGTGACGAGTGACGTAGGGTCTTGTCCTACATGGGTCTTGGGGAAGTTTGTGACGAACACGTTGAGCATCTGTGATGCCGAAGCGGATGCGAACATCCCTGTGATGAAAGTGGCGAGCACTACAATGGTCACAATGAATCCTTCTTTTCTGTTCAATCAATCACCCCCTTCTGAAACACGGCCGAAAGTGGCTCTGAAGAAGGCTAAAAGCGCTTTCTCATTCCTGCTTACACACTTGGGACCGACGAGGTCGCATCTGCCTGCGGCAAAAGATATCCCACAAGTAGGAAGACTCCTCAGGATTTCCTCACATTCGACTTGGACAAGGAGCACGCGCTGCTTGGAAACGCTACTTCTTCGTATTTCTTCCATGAGACGTAACTGGTGGAAGGTGCTCTTGAGGCGAGTTTAGAAAAAGGGGAGGGAGAGTTTCGAAATCCGTGGTATAAAATCGGTGGCCAGCCACGGGTATCCCCCGGGCTACCATACTCCCGGGTCGAACATACCAGCCTTGGCTTGTTCCTGGGTCTTGTCAGGCCTCAGCCGTGGATTATTTGTTCTCGTCATAAGTGTTCTTAGCCGATTTCGCCACAGCGTAGAACCCGATAATTCCCACCGGGACAGAGACGAGCGGTCCAAACACGAGCCAGAGAACGTATGCGGCGGTGAAGACGAAGAAGGTTCCAATTACTACTGCGACTACGAATGAAAGCGAGTCGAACCCATCCAAGACTACCAACTCAGGTGCTGAATTTGGGAGCTCCGGACTAATAGGAAGATCGATGGGTGGGAGTAATGAGAAGAGTTTCATCCCTCCGGGGGTATATTCGACTTCTATGTTGAATCTCGCCCGGGCTACCATTACTTCCCACTAGTACTACCTACCCTTCTACGTAAGAAAAGTAGTAAGCCAGGGTATCGTTTTTTGGGCAAACAGAGCCTCCGCGTGAACTAGGATTGATGAAATGGTATCATATCCTCGACAATTCGTCGGTTTGAAATCTACCGCCGACCGAGCCAGGACTGGAGAAACGAACAGAGCAGCGAACAGGATAATGGACGAAGGTGTTAACTAACTAAACGGGGAGATGTTTGCTGAACCGGTAAGAATACCTGTTGAAATCGGGCGTTCCCTTATTCGAAGAAGAGGCTAAGACTCGATGCCCAGACTGTAGCCAGACTCTGACCTTCGTTCGCACAAAGAGCCATCAGAAAAGGTGGTATTGTTATTCTTGCGAAAAATACATTGACCTGGTCCCGGAGCTTCAGTCCAGCAAGGATGCATTCTCGAACCTTGACGCGCTGAATGGGCTTCAAGTGATCGATTCGCACGGGATGATTGTTGGAAGGGTCCGCAAAGCTGTTTCCAATGAAACCGGAGAGATAAGATCTTTAGTACTGTCAGTCGACAAGGAGCAGTTTAAAACCCTACTTGAAAACAGGGAATTGCCTAGAGAGTTCGAAGTCCGACACGATGGCATCGCGACCGTGGGCGATGTCGTCATTTTGTCCCATGTATTCTCACCTAGTGCCCTTGCACCGCCTAAAGCGCCGGATGTACACGCGTCCTCCAGTCCGAAGAATTGCTCCAAATGTGGGGCAATGCTTCTCGCTGATGCAAAACACTGCATCAAATGCGGAGCCAGCCTTGTCCCTACGAGCTTGAATTGCCAATCCTGCGGAACCTCCAACCCGCCAGAGGCAAAGTTTTGCAAGAACTGCGGCAGTAGGATACCTTAGAACGGTCCATCAGCACACGATTTGTATCACTGCTTTTCGAGATACGCAAAGGCCGCCTATCGAGTGGCGGGCCCCGCGCTCTTGAAAGGACTCAATCTGTTGGCAATCTGAAAAAACGAATACCCTAGCAACCCCGCAATAAGGAGCAAGACCGAATTGTAGCTCAATATGTACCCGCCAACCCCGAAGTTAGCCCGAACCCATCCCTGCATGTCGAGGTTCGAATTGTACTCCTGGACAAGTCCAGCGTAGGCAAACAATAGAAGTACTCCCTCGACGAGAGCCGCTCCGAAAGCCTTCGAGAAATGCAGACGATAGCCTCTGCTCGTCGCAACTTTCCCTGACGGCTTAACGTCGGTGCTCGGCACTGGCACGCCCGTTTTCCCCTCGATGAGAGTTTGCAGCTCGTAGACTGCAGCCTCGATCCGATAGTTGTCCTGTCTTGCTCGTCTCACGGCGAACGAGTATGTGCAAAGCCCGACCCCCCCGATGAAGAGAATGATGGCAAGGGGTTGGAAAAGGATCGAAAACAGCCCGCCAGTAGACGTTATCCCGAGACTTGAGCCATCAGAAAAGGATCGTAGGCTCGCTAGCCAGAAGAATGCCCCTAAAGCGACCACGAGCAATCCGACCCCAATCACGACCTTCCCCCTAGAATCGTTCGTTGGGGTGAAGATTGCCTGCACTCCACCCTGGGGGGATCTTTTGCGCCTTCTGGCCCCGTTCGCCAATTTATGTTCAGTTCCGGGCTGCCGAGGAGGACCCTAGCTTCGACAGAACAGTATCGGCAAGGGAGCTCTCTAGCAACTCCCTTGCGAGGTTCCGGTACTCTTGTGAAGCATTGTTTCTCCGACTGTAGATGATCCCTGGCATTCCCTTGTTGGGCGCTTCGGCCATCTTGATGGATCTAGGAATCACTATCTTCATGACGTGCTCGCCGAAGGTTTCTCTCAGATGTTGAGGAACCCTTTTCGAAAGCCCAGTCCTCTTGTCAAACATTGTCAGAAGGATCCTATAGTCAAAGTCGGTCTTGGCTCGCGACTTCACCATCCTAATGAACTTCAGGAGTGTTGGAAGGCCCTCCATGGCAAGATATTCACACTGTACGGGAACCATCATGAGCTCGCAGGCCACGTTCGCGTTTACAGTTAGAATGCCGATGTTTGGCGGACAGTCGAGGAGTATGTTGTCGTATTTGTGCTTAGCAGCGGATAGGGCCTCTCTAAGGATGAATTCCCTGCCGGGTAACGAAGAAAGCTCTATCTCGGCACCAGCTAGGTCGAGGTTGCTGGGAACGAGAGAGAGATTTTCATCTCTTGTGTCGAGCACAACCTCCTCTATTCGGCGAGACTGAGCAACGACATCGTAGACGGTGTAGAGTAGCTTGGACTTTTCAAAGCCGAGACTTACAGTAGTGCTTCCTTGAGGATCGAGGTCCACCAATAGTACTTGCCTCCCCAACTGCGCCAGCGCGGCAGCTAGGTTGACGGCAGATGTAGTCTTCCCCGTTCCTCCTTTATTATTCGCGAAGCTAATGATCATGATTGTCCCGTGCCATCAGTGCGTGGTAGTAAGAGGTTCATTTCCAAGAGCAACAATAACACGAATCGGATGCGCGCGGCATTGGCATGAAAAGGACCGAATTTGCTCGCTTGACCCAAGCGAAATGGCTAGACTATATTTGGCGGACCAAAAGTGTCCTCACCAGAGGCTATAAAGCGGTCAGATCTCAATCGTCGCGTTCGCGTAACGTCTTCATCCTTCATGGCAATAGGGTACATTGATCAAACTGGATTTCACAGTTCCATGTCAATTCAGAGGGCTCTGAATTTGATGGCTACCAGGGGATAGAGTTCTATCGCTCGTCGGGCAGGGCCTCCACTGTTCGGCCTGCAGAGTGAGGCTTGGTTCCGTGATCGCTTGCAGTAGACCTTTGCTAGATTCTTGTCACAGCCCACCTTGGCCTATCTAGCTCAGACTATTGAAGAATAATGGGAGAGGTACGATATCTTCGGAGATTTAGCGAGAGTCCGATCAGGTTCGCCACAAAAATCGCCCATAATGCGCCCTGAATCGCAGCCTGTCGTCGAGCTCTAAAGGTCGCGTTGACGGCCTGAACGAAAATGTTGACGATTCCACTATCCCAAAGTCCGAGACTGGCCTTCTCTCGTCCCTGACAGCGAAAAATCGCCTATTCTCCCTGCCAGACAGAAAACGACCCTCGGAAAAACGACCGGGTACGATTCCGGCGATTTAAGACGCGAGAAAGAGGTCTGGAGTACCAAACCACTACTGTTGGGACGACCAGCTTCCTACCCTCACCGCCTCGAAAGCGGTAACATTCCGAGAAAACCCACGGGACGCTAGGCGATACTCATTAGCCCTTACCTAACAATCGAGGGAGACCTCTCGAGAGACGCTCAAAATCCGCCGGTGAATTGTACACTTGAGCGGAAAGCCTGAGATATCCATGACCGTTCCATGCCAACGGTAGAGCTTCTACGGAGAGCTCCTTTGCCATCATCGCCTGCAGGGAGCGAGCCTCATCATCGGTCGTCGCAACTCCATTGGGGAGACGAACAAGAGTCATTGCCTCGAAGAGAGAGTCTTGTGTCCAATCTGTTGTCGGGAGCGTCCCGAGCGCAAACCCCACCATTTCTCTTCCTAATCTTGCAAGGCTCCGATTATGGGCCCTTATTCGATCCCAGCCCAAAGCCTCCATGAACTTCAAAGCAGCCGGTGTGGCGAGGAAAGGCGTGTAGTCATTTGTCCCGAGCCATCGAAAAGAGGAAGGATATTGCTCGTTAACATACCATGAGGCTACGAGTGGAGAGATATTTTTTCGATGATCTTCTCGGACCCACAGACCCGCGGACCCGCGGGGAGCACAACACCACTTGTGAAAATTGCCAGTCCAAAAGTCAGCATTTAGACGGTCAAGGTGAAGGTCGACCATTCCCGGTGCATGAGCTCCATCGACGAGAACCATTGGGCCGAGCTCATGAAGCTGGGTGACCAAGTCTGAAATGGGAAAAATCAAGCCCGTCGGAGAAGCAATATGGTCAACTATAGCCAGGCGGGTTCTCTCGGTAACTCCGGATGTCACAACCTCCAACAACTCCCTAGGACCTGAAGTCGGCAGAGGAACTGGGACAACGATGAGCCTCCCGCCTCTCGCAGCACAGATCCTCTCAGCAGCAAGCTTCACTGCCCCGTAGGTCTGGTCGGTAAGCAGCACTTCTCCCCCGCGAAGATCTGGCAAACTAGCAAGAATCGTGTTCACTCCGGTTGTGGCATTAGGAATGAACGCGAACCCCTGAACCTCAGCACCGAGAAAACTGGCCGCGACGCCTCGTGCCTCGTCCAGTTCCCTCGCTAGCGTGCGGGAGAGACTTTTCATGGGATTGGTTTCGATCTCCCGACGCAACCTTTCCTGCTCGGCCTGGACGGGGATGGGAACGGCTCCAAAAGATCCATGATTGACATGAGCGACAGAACTATCGAGAGACCACAGTGCTCGAACCTGTGACCAATCTGTCCCCCACAGCTCGTTTTTCTGAATAGTTTTGTCTTCTAGAGTACCCTTCAAACTTCTTCGTGGAACCAGCCGACACTAAACGGTTATCAAGTTGTAGCCAAACGAACACTCCCCAACTCAGACGCGAGGACCACATGCATACAGCAGCATTGGTCAGAGGTGCCACCTATGTGGGTAGCTGCGGCTGCCCATTTCTTGGACAAGACAGTTTTGCTCCCTTACAGCTTCATGACTTGGACATGAGGAACCCCACCGATCGAGATAACGGCCTCCGGGTGAACCAAGCCTCGAGCTATAGCAGCCTCGACTATTTTCGGGCCTACCAAGTTGAGAATTTCTGCGCGATCCAACAGTGCCAGCGCCTCTCCTATACCAAACAGCGCGCTCCCGTAGAAGCCCGTTTGCAACGAAAGCTTCAGTCTTCCTTCACGAAAGGTCTTACCCATACACTCCTCGTCGCACGCCGCAACCATCCTCCCCTTCTCCGTCGCGTAGGATCGGAGATATACGAGGCTCAAACTGGACCCGTGCTTACGTCGTCAGAATGGATGAGCGGGCACCGCATGCCTCGCAGACAAGAAATGACAACCTTTCCTTCCGCTCGACCTTGGTGTCCGGCCTCTTACAGACCGGACATATCACAAACCTGTTCGTGTAAGCCTCTACCAGGCGATTTATCGTTTCCCGCGAAAACTTGCCCTGAAAATATCCTTTTCCACTCTCGAACGATCCTGCGGTCGCCATCTCCTTCGCCAAATACTTTAACACATGGTGAGGATCGCGATTCAAACGATCCGCTACATCGGCAAAATTGTTTACGATGGTTCGTGCGCCGATAACTGACACGATGGCCTTCGGCATTTCGAATCTCTCACCAGAACTCCCTGGCCGGGTGAGGCCTGCCATGGCTCTGTTCAGAAGAGCGTCATAGTTGTTTAACTGCAGACCCTCCATCCTGAGTACTTCTCATCGCCTATTTCAACCGTTTTCTTGGGCTACAAATCCTTATCAAAACCACAGCATGGTCAAGAACTTTAGAGTTAGGAGATAACAGAAAGCTGGGAAGATGGGTAGTTTGCGCGGGCTGGCCCTACGTTAACGATAGGCCTCATCTAGGAACGTTCACCCAGCTTCTGTCAGCTGACGTCTACGCGAGGTATCTTCGTCTCAAGGGTGAGGATGTCGTACTCGTCAGCGGCAGTGACGAACATGGCGCTCCAATAGAAGTCGAAGCTCTCAGACGGGGAATTCCTCCCAAAGAACTTACAAATCGAAACCACCGGTTAATCAAACGCCTACTAACCGCGTTCGACGTCAGGTTCGACAACTACACTAGAACAGAGAGCCCGGTCCACAGAAAGTTCGTCCGAGGATTCTATCGAGAAGTCGAAAGGAAAGGCTTCGTTTACAGTCGGACGCTTACGCTTCCTTACTGCATAAGAGACAAGCGATTCCTGCCGGACAGGTTCGTCGAAGGAGAGTGCCCGTACTGTCATGCCTCCGGTGCACGCGGGGACCAGTGTGACAATTGCGGGAGAGTCCTGGACCCGACGGATCTAATCAAGCCATATTGCGTCCTCTGTCATGATACGCCAGTCCCGAGAGAATCAAAACACTGGTTCTTTGACCTGCCTAAACTCTCAAACCATCTCAAAGAATACATTCAAAGAAATCCGAACTTCCCGGAGAATGCGAGAAACTTCAGCCTCGCATGGATCAAAGAGGGCCTCAAGCCCCGGTCGCTCACTCGGGACATCTCGTGGGGGATACCTGCACCATTCGCAGGTGCCGAAGGAAAAACAATCTATGTATGGATGGAAGCGGTTCTTGGATATGTTTCAGCCACGAAGGAATGGGCTGAGAAGAGACGTAGGCCCAACTTGTGGAGAAAGTACTGGCAGCAGGAAACCAGCAAGAACGTGCATTTCATTGGAAAGGACAACATTCCGTTCCACACCATAATCCTCCCGGGACTTCTAGAATCTACGGGTGATCACTACAGCCTGCCCTGGCAAGTCTCATCGACCGAGTACATACAGTTTGAAGGACAGAAATTCTCGAAGAGCAGACGAATCGGTATTTACCTAGACGAAGCGATTGAGCTTGAAGGAGCTGAATACTGGAGATACGCGCTTATCAGTCTCAGGCCTGAAGCTAAAGACTTGAACTTTACTTGGGAAGAGTTCGAACGCAAGATCAACACAGAACTCAACGATGTTCTCGGAAACTTTGCACACCGGACCCTCTCCTTCGTACGGACACACTTCAAAGCCCGAGTCCCCCAATACGACACCAACAGAACATCTGAAGACGGAGTCCTGGCAACACTAGAGAGAGCTCCCGAGTCGGTTGAGAAACGGCTGGAAGCTTTTCGTCTCAAAGAGGGTCTCGAGCAGGTGCTAGAGCTTGCAAGAGAGGGAAACCGCTATCTCAACCAGAAAGAGCCATGGCGAGTCTACAAGACGGACCAACGAGCAGCGGGCCAGTCACTGGGAATATCCATCCAGATCCTCGCGACTATCGCCATAGTTCTGCAACCGTTTCTTCCGGCAAGTGCCAACAAGATCTCACGAAGCATCTCTGGCGTGGCACCTGCCGTGTGGGCAAAAGCTGGCAGATGCTTTGTGAGACCTGGCACAAGAATAGGAAACATTAGCCCGCTGTTCCACAAGGTCTCCGCAAAAGAACTCAGAACCCGAATCGAAGAGATCAGGAACAACAGACCCCTTGAAGCTCAAGCTTGACCTACACGTACACACGAACCGGTCGAACGACGCAGTCACCCTAATCACAGACATTCCGACGGCCTGCCTACGAAGTAAAGTCGACGGAGTTGCGATCACCGACCATAACCTTCTAGCAACGGACAAGCCCAACGGAATCCTTGCTATTTGCGGCGTGGAGGTCTCAAGCAGGGAGGGTCACATCCTCGGTCTCGGGCTCAAGAGCGCGGTTGAGAAAGACCAATCGGCTGACGCAACAATCCGCCAAATTCACGAAAACGAGGGAGTCGTGGTAATACCGCACCCGTACGATTGGTTTCGGTCCAGCGTCAAACTACACCTCCTTCGTGAGCGGCCAGACGCCATCGAGGTGATCAACGCGTCAAGCTTGTTCCACTGGGTCCCCTGGCGAAGAGCACGAGATTACGCTCGACGAGAAAATCTCGCCACGGTCGGGGGAAGCGATTCGCATTTTCAGGATACGATTGGAAGGGCGTACACCCAGGTTCAAGCGCAGACCAGCGATGAAAGGTCCGTTCTGGAGGCCATCAGGCGAGGACTCGTCTCCCCTGGGGGAGAAACGATTCGTATCTCAGAGAGGCTCAGAAAAAGGAGGTTGCAAGCGAGGAAAAAGAGCTAGGGCACTTCCATTTGGAAAAGAGGAACTTCCAGGCGCAATTTTCCCACTGTGGAAGGCTCGCCGGCCTCCGCGTCGTAGAGCTCGACGAAGTCGACTAAAGAGCGAATCGCGAGATTGTAGTCATATCCTGTGAGGAATAGGCACATGGTTGGCTCTGAAGCCGAGCGAACGTTTCCGTGAATGAATTCGACGTTCTCGCCCACAAGCGATGCTATCGTCTCGTAGGCTAACGCTGCCTCACCGTTCTCAACGCGTCTCGACCCGTTGGAGAGAAGAATTGCACCCTTGACATCCTTGAGTGGTAGACTGGCTGACGGTTTTCTTAGAGCCTCTACGACGGACGACTGTATGTTTCGGCCAGACTTGAAGGCGGCCGTGCAAACTGTGGCAATCGGTCCAAGGGACATCACCTCGAGTACCTCCCTTCCAGTCATGGGAGTGGCGGTTGAGACAAACTCGGCGAGGCTTCTCACTGCGATGCCGGCCTGTTCATCTGAGATTCTGCCTGTTGTACTAGGCGATTCGTTACTTGTCGCGTTGTCTACGATCACGGTGCAGTTGCTCGCCCTTGCCATTTGCTTGAGGCCTCTTAGGGCAACGAACCGTCTTTCTCGCTCGTGAAGATATGGCAGTGCCACTATGGAGACGACAAGGCATTCGGGGCTTCGAGTTAACTGCGCGATCAGAGGGGCGGTGCTGGTCCCGAGCACGCCTCCCAAACCTGTGAGAACGAAGGCGAAGTTTGACCCATCTACGAAGGGTTTCACCCTGTTGGCACTGACGCCGAGTGAGAATTTCGAGGTTTCTTCCGATGAATCCTTGTTCTGGCTGGCAGAAGGAGTATTCATCAATACTTTGTTCCTTGCAGGGGACCCTGACAATTGCGCCCCGTCAGTATTCACGGCCACGCATCGGATCGGACTGACCCCGCTTACGATGGCTCTTGCGAGTAGATTGTTCCCGGCTCCACCGATGCCGACCAATGAGATGCGAGAGGTGGCAGTGGGAGCTTGGGCTAGAGAAACCTCTTCGGTAGACATAGAGGCCCGAATCGGGGACCATCATCTTATATACAATTGTAATCTCTACGTATTATTCCTGACTTACATCCGCAGATACCTTACAACTTCTGTATTTATTACATTCTGTCATGGTCTCCTAGTTCCCTCAAACGCCACAGCACTGGATACAAATATTAGCACAATTTGGGCAGTTCTACTCGAACGTCTCAAACAGTCTGGTTATTGGCTCTCCACAAACCGTGTCCAACGGCTCGACTAAACCCGTTTGTCCTGTTTCGGTTTAGGGCTGTCCCACTTGAGCTTCAGAGTTCGCGGATGGGATGCTTTTACTTCGTCAATCCTCCCGACCGTTGTTTGATGCGGAGCCCCTTTGACAATAGCCGGGTCCTTTTCCGCCTCCCGGGCGACCGAGACTAGAGCGTTAACAAACTCGTCCAAATCGTACAGATTCTCAGTGTCGGGAGCTTCGATCATCATCGCTTCATCGACTGTCAACGGAAAGTAGATCGTGGGCGCGTGGACCCCGCTGTCAAGCATTCGCTTCGCCATATCCAAGGCCCTGACCCCAGTTCTATCGGTCAGTTTCCGGGTGCTCAAGACAAACTCGTGTTTCCTCCTCCCTGAATATGGAAGCTCGAAAATCTTCTCTTTCATCACCCTTGACAGTATGTAGTTTGTGTTCAGAACCGCGGTTTCTCCAGCCGCCTCAAGCCCGTCAATCCCCAGACTCATTATGTACGCATAGGCCCGTACGAGAATTCCCACGCTGCCAAAATAAGACCGGACCTTACCAACCGAATCGGGAATATCATAATCAAGAAAGTACTTCTCACCGTCATATCCAACCATGGGTACCGGCAAGAACCGCTCAAGGCTTCTTGTTACACCCACAGGGCCGGCACCCGGCCCACCGCCCCCGTGCGGCGTTGCGAATGTCTTGTGCAGATTCAGGTGAACAATGTCAAACCCCATATCACCGGGCCTGACTTTGCCCAAAATCGGATTGAAATTCGCCCCATCATAATAGAGGAGACCGCCAGCCTCATGAATGATACTCGCGATCTTCACGATGTCCCTTTCGAAGATGCCGAGTGTGTTCGGGTTAGTGATCATCAACCCGGCTGTCGCCTTGCTCGCAGCGCGCTGCAACGCCGCCAGGTCTACCATCCCCTCTGAGTTCGATGGTACGACGACCACCTTGAATCCAGCCATAGCGGCACTGGCGGGATTCGTGCCGTGCGCAGAATCGGGCACAATCATTTCGTTTCGCGTCTCTAGCTCTCCTTGGGATCGGTGATGGGCTCGCATTATGAGAGCACCAAGAAACTCACCGTGGGCACCCGCGGCAGGCTGAAGACTGACCCTAGACATTCCTGTGATTTCGGCGAGAGTCCTCTCGAGTTTGTAGAGTATGGCAAGAATCCCTTGAATGGTGGACTCTTCTTGTTCGGGGTGTAGTTTCTCTAACTTGTGGTTCTGAACGATTACTTCGGAGATTTTTGGGTTGTATTTCATCGTGCAGCTTCCCAGAGGATATATGCCGAGGTCAGGTGCATAGTTCTCCTGTGAGAGTCGTGTGAAGTGACGAATTACTTCAGGCTCTGACAGCTCGGGGAGCCTCGGAAGCCCCTCTCTAAGCAGGGGCGGAGGAATAATTTTCCAGCATTGCTCGCCTACGAGGTCTGCCTCCTTTCTCGTCAGCATCCGGGAATTGTGGCCGATCTTGCCCGGCACTGATCGTTCGACTAAGAGAGGCTCGTTCCATGTAGCTTGGTGGTATCTCATTCCTACTCCGACCACTTCAACTCAAGAATGTTCGAGGCTAGCGAATCGATGTCGTCGGTGCTGTGCAGTTCCGTTACGCATGTTAGGATACTCTCTCCTAACTCGAAAAAGTCCTTGCTGAGGTTCTTCCCGGGTTGCACCCCGCGTGCTAGCAGTTTGCGCTGAATCTCTGTGGCCGATCCTCGTTTTCCTTTGAAGGTCATTACGAATTCTTGGTATGAGGGGTACGCAAAGCGTGGAACTGTGAGTTTCGAGTTTTCCGACAGCCGCTTTATCGCATACTGAGTCTTGGTGAGGATAGTCTGGAAGAGTTGGTTGAGGCCAGCTGGACCTAGCAACGCTAAGTATGAGGCAGCTCCTACTGCGAGAAGCGCCTCGTTGGTGCAGATGTTCGAGGTGGCCTTCTCCCTTCGAATGTGCTGTTCCCTGGTCTGAAGAACCATGCTAAACGCGCGGTCTTGCGTCTCAATGGTGCTCGTCAATCCAATCAAGCGACCGGGCATCTGACGAACTAAAGGATCGCCCCTACAGCCGATGATGCCCAGCGACGGTCCTCCGAAGTTCATTTCCGTGGAGATGGACTGCCCTTCGCCAACGACTATGTCGGCTCCATATTCCCCCGGCGGCTTGATGCCTCCGAGCGCGATTGGGTCGAACCCGATGATAGCCAGCGCTTGTTTTTCATGGCATGCGTCAGGAAGGTCCGTGACCCATGGGTCAAGCACGCCGAAGAAAGAGGGGGTCTCGGCGTAGACTGCGGACGTCTCCGTATCAAGTTTGGATTTGACATCGTCGGCGCTGATTCCTCCTGTCTCCCGATCGTAATCGAAGGTCTCAAGTCTGATTCCCGCCGGTTCGGTGTAATTACGCAAAACAGCTAGTTTGTCTGGGTGAAGGTTTTGAGGGATGAGGATCTTTCTTCGTCCGTTGGTTCTTGCAGCCATTCGTGCAGCTTCTCCCAATGCTGTTGCTCCGTCGTAAAGAGAAGAGTTTACAACATCCATCTCGGTGAGGTCGGCTACAATCGACTGGAATTCGAAGAGGGCTTGTAGGAGTCCTTGAGACACTTCGGCCTGGTAAGGGGTGTAAGATGTTTGGAATTCTGCTCTGCCGACGATGGCCTTGACGGCTGCGGGAATGTAGTGGTTGTACTGTCCAGCGCCCAGGAATATTGCTTGGTCGTTCGATGACTGGTTTTTGGCCAGAATGTTCGTAATATGGGAGTGAACTTCCTGCTCGGATGGAAGTCCCTCTATTTTCAAGGGTCGCTTGACCCGAATCTCGCGTGGAATGTCCGAATAGAGCTTCTCGATAGAAGAGACTCCTATTTCGCGAAGCATCCTCGCCTTTGGAGTACTGTCATAGTTTGGCAGGAACGGGTGTTTGTGCTTATCCAAAAGCGACCGAGTGCGGAAGCCACGTCCGACTACTGATAACCCCTTCGCTGTTCCGTGAGGTTGTTTAATACTAGCCACAGAAACCGGCGCTCATGGCTCAGCTGGGAAGCGAGGCTGCTGCGGTTCTTCTTGGACTGTCAGCGTTTCCACTCGCGTTGGTGTTAACGAGGTTCTTCATGGCATTCAACTCCTCGAGAGGCATCTTCGGAATAGACGTACACAAGAAAGAACGACCGAAGATACCTGAGATGTGCGGAGTCTCCATACCCATCACACTGCTCGCACTCTCCGCTGTCTATGGGCTGACGACGAACGGGCAGCATTTGCAGGCGATCGCCTACGCAGCGGTCGTCGCGTCAACTGCGATTATTGGAGCCGTGGACGACTTGAAAAGGATGAGAGGGTACTACAAGCCGCTTCTTGGACTACTTTGCGGGCTTCCTATTATTGTGCTGGGGCTACTATACCCAGACAGCGTTTACAATCCGACCCTGCGAGTCCCATTGTTTGGAGGTTTTCATCTTCCAGTCATTTACCCACTGACCATACCTGTTGCGATCACGGTGACGTCGAACACGGTAAACATGCTTGACCCCCTTAACGGTGTTATGGCCGGGGGCGTCGCGATAATGACAGGCGGCCTGCTCGTCGGACTCCTCGCAAAGGGAGCAGAGCCACTCCCTATCTTCCTCACTGCAAGTGTGCTCTTCGCATGCCTGGGTTTCTTTTACTTCAACAGGTACCCGTCGAGGGCCTTCGCGGGAAACGTGGCTCAACTGGCTGTGGGTGGATCCGTTGGCGCGTTCGCCATACTCGGCCGGATGGAAATCGCGACGATAGTCGCAATGTTTCCACATATTCAGAACTCATTCTTCTTCCTCACCAAAATCAAGAGGTTCGCCGAGCATAGGGACATAGCTGCAAAGCCGACACGAGTTCTCGAGGATGGAAGATTAGCCTCCTCGGGAAGCCCGAGTGCGCCACTCACGTTGGTCAGAACAATGTTAGTAGACGGTCCACTGCCTGAGAAGAGGGTTGTGTCGAGGATATTTGCACTGTTCCTTTTCTCCGCGTGTCTCGCTGCGATAACGATCCTGCTCACATAGTGACACAAGAATGAGTCAGAGAACGGTCATGCTTCAATTCGCAATATTCTTGGTGCAGTGGATCCTAATGCTTTCCGGTTTCTATCTTCTGGCAGGTGTTATTGCACCGCCAAGACTGTTCGAGCCCACCTTGGAATTTGGAAGGTATCTAGAAGCGGGACTCAAGGCGCTGGCTGCGCTGTTTATGTCCATGATGTGGCTCCTAGTGTGGGACAAACAGGTCCGGATTCTGTTCTTTCGCAAGGGAGACGCGTAGGTTGCGAGTTATGAAAAGCGGACCGCTTTCCACTTGTCTCCATCCACCATGGTGAAACCCATATCAACGTTCTTAGTGAACCAAATTCCAGCAGGGATCGCATCAAACTGATTGCAATGTGGAATATTCTCATCCAAAGCAATCCTTGCAGCGATCCACGGGAAGTTCATTTCCGGATGACCAAGCTTGATTGAAGCGAGGGTTAGGTAATGGACATTGGTCGTGAACCTGCAGTTGATCTCGGTCGGTCGCGGCTGGCCATTCTCAGACTCTTTTAGGTCGACGCAGAAAATCCCGTGAGGTTTTGACGAAATAGCCCTGATGGCTCGAAGAGCAGCGTCATTGATTCGCTCAGAGTGAACAACTCTGTTGAGCTTTGATGTCCCACCGGTTCCGAAGGTTCTGTTTCCTACCCAGCTCAGTCTCTCTCTCACCATGGAAGTGACGAGCTCACCCCTCTTCCAGATGGACATGAAGCAAAAATCTCTGCCTGGGAGATACTCTTCTGCGACGAAATCGACTGGGAGGCCCTGGTTCCGATGAAGCGCTATCCAACACCGAGCCTCCTCGTCATTTCGTGCAAGAAAGCTCATCAACCCTCCCGCCCCGTGGCTGGCACGTAGCCATCTCGGATATCGAATCTGCTTGAGGCCCTTCTCCCCGTTCCTGGCGTTTGCTCGGATCACCAACGGGCTTTCTCGGAGTCCTGCTTCGTGCCACAGGCGGAGGGATTCATACTTGTCTTGGCAGGCCGAAACCGTCGAGGCGTCTGGAAGGAATACTCGAGCGTCTACCTTCTTTCCTGCCTGAGCTATTCTCTCCACCTCGACATCGGGCTGCGGCATCACCAACTCGACGTTCCGTCGTTTCGTAATCTTGTTAATCGTGGAAATGTAGTGCTGACTGCTGGCACCTGCTATTCGGTAGGCATTGTCGATCCATCGGTTAATCTCCAGGCTGGTCTTGTCTGCGTCGGTTCCTGTTAGTTCCAAATTGGGGCCGTCGCTACTGACGCGGAGCGCCCAACAGACGTTGTTTCCAGCGCTGCCGCCTGCACCTGTCACCAGAACACTTCGCAACCTTGAACTCTTAGAACGTGGCGTTTGCAAGGAATAAATAAGGAGGAAACTGGTCAAGCCGGGCGCCAATCGTACAAGTAATCTGATGGTACCCGACGTTGAAAACCACAATAGTCACACTGCTTGTCCTCGTCGTGTTGGCCGCTCAAATGTCTACTAATGCGGTCGCCCAGTCTCAGGTCGGCTGCACGGTACCTACCTGTACGGTCACCGTCTCTCGCTCCATTGTAGCGAATGATTGGGGGGTAGCCGTGATGAATGACACGATTAGGCTCAATGCAACTGCACTTGTAACCTATCTGACAATAGGTGTGCCCTCGACATTAGCCCCCAGGCTGAGACATGTGTCAGCAACGGATTCTCAGGGGTTGGTGTTAGAGATATCTCAGCAACCGCTGAATCTGACTGGGAACTACGAGCCCATTCAGGTGAGTTTACCGGCTTCGAAGCAAGAAGGGTATACATTTACGCTGAGTTCGGTCTTCACGGGGCTGCTTAGACTCAATGCGAGTTCAAGTACCCCCCAGTTCGTACTTAGCTTCAGCCCGTTCCCCGTGATTGATGGAACATTAAAGGTGACAGAAGCCTCCCTGAACGTCAAGACGAGCGACTGGCCCTCTCCCGCCGTCACCGGTGTTCATGGAGCGCTATCTGGCGGCGTTTTCACGGCGCGAGCTGCTCCGCTCAACGCGTACAATACAACGGTAGCCACGATGGCGTTCAGTTCAACAGGGACGAGCCAGAAGCTGTTTGACGCTTCTGGGGCCCGTAGTATAGCGATTTCATCGTCTGGTGCGGTCCAGGTCACCGATAGTTACAATATCACAAACAGAGGTGCTCAGGTGGCGGCCCTGACATTCGTTCTTCCTAGCGGCGCATCTTCGATCACCGGGCGCGACCTTATCGGCCAGCTTGATTCCAGCAAGCTCACTGTAACGTCGCCTAACGGAACCACGACGGTCTCCGTTACCCCAAGATTCAACTCGATTGCGACCAACGCCACTGCTTCCCTCTCATTGGTATACAAGTTATCGACTGGTGCTACGGCGTCGCAGGGAATGCCCGGAAGGTATGCTTTGACATTTCGTATGTTCGACGATGTGAAGTTCTTCCAGCCGGTCTTCACCACCAGGATCAGTCTCCCGGCAGGGTTCAGAGTGTCCGAGCTCACAGGCCAGGTTCCAAGCATATCAGGGGGCCAGATTCTCTTGCAAGCTTCCAGTGTCAGCCCTCTCAGCAAGCTTTCATTCACTCTAACCTACCAACTCGATCCGTTTTGGGCCGGCCTCGCCCCGCTGAGCTGGGCCGGGCTCATTGAGGGAGCGCTTGCGGCAAGTGTTCTCGTCTACAGTGTAGGCGTTCGTGGAAGCGTATCAGGGCTCGCGCCTTCCGGCTTGATTGGCAGGTTTGTGGAGTTGTACGATGAGAAGAGTGCGATGCGGTCGGAGGCGGATAGGATGGAGGAGGATTCGAACCGGGGGGCGCTTAACAGGTCGGACTATAAGCGGCGTAAGAGGTCAATGGAGCTGAGACTGTCCGAGATAGACAGGGCCCTTGTCGCCGTGAAAGCTGAGCTTGTGAATGCGCAGCCGCGATATTCTGACTTGGTAAAGAGGGTGGAAAGAGCCGAGGCTGAGCTTCAGGTGACGCGCAGTAGTCTCAACGATTTGAGAAATCAGTATCGGGTGGGGCGGATTTCCCGAGAGCTGTACGAGTCTCTTACTAGTGATCTGATTCGTCGAAGGGAGAGGGCTCAGGCTGCGATTGACAGTGTTATTATCGGGCTTCGAGAGGAGACCCGCTAGTCTCTCCCCAGATTCATCGCGTTGAAAATCTCACTGGACGAGTTCCCGTCCTGGCTCTCACGAGAATTGGAGAGACTGACGAAGCCGGCGACGGGCCGGGGAAGAAAGCTTGTCGATGAGGCTACTCGGGCGCTTGAAGAGGGAAAGAGTTTCTTCCAAGACTTTTCGCGCAAGGGTGAGAGAGATGTTGGCACCAAGCGGGATCCTGTTTCGTACCGGGCGGCGAGGGTTTTGGCGCATTCTGGGAAACAGGGGTTCGAGACGGTTTCGAGTGTTCAGGTTCCGGGGGAGGTGAACTGGGAGTCTCTGCGGGCGTTCAAGGACTCTCTCTCCTCGTCGAGCAGGAGTCTGAAGGAGCTTCGGAACCGTGCGGCGGGGGAAATGTCTGGGCTGTATATTCTGGACATGCGCTCGTTCTCCGGTGTGAGCGACCGGATCAGGAAGAACGGGGAGAAACTCGCCGGGTTCCTAGAAGGCGAGGGAAGCGCATTGCAGAAGGCTAGGACGTTGACCGGTGTCTCGGTCGCGATTCAGGCAGCTGTCGAGGAGCTTAGGACGGCAGAAGGGGAGGTGGCTTCGGCGTTGGTTGATCAGAAGCGCCTGACCGCGGGGGCGCAGGAACTTGCGGAGCGTTTAGACCGGGAGGCTGGCCAAAGTGGGCTCGGGGAGGTCTTAGAAATTGAGAGGGAGCTTCGTAAGGAAAGCCGTGAGTTCAGGAGTGATACTCTTGCGCATCTTCAGCGTCCTCTGAGAAGGCTGCGGGACCTTTCCCAGCGAGGCGAGGTTCCATTGGGAGTGGAGGAGAGGGAGGCGCTTGGATTGTATATTGAGTTACCTTACAGAACGTATCTGGCAAGGGCGACGGGTCTGTACTTGAAGCCGATTCTCGGGAGTCTTCGGAAGGCTATGGATTCAGGGAAGCTAGGTTTCAAACCTCGTAAGGCAGGGCGAGTTCTGGCCCAGCTTGACGAGCTTGTCTCAACGGACAGTCTGGAGACGAGACAGACACGCGGGAGGGAGCTGTTGGCGAGACGGTCGAAGCTGTTGCGAAATCCGGAGTGCAATGCACTTTACGCTTCCAGAAGGGAGACTTTGAGGAACCTGGAGATGGAGAAGAAGAGCAGTGAGGAGGCTGCGGAAAGGGCTAGGATTCTGCGCGAGAAGGCGCGGCTGGCGGAGCAGCGGGTTGAAGAACTGTTGAAGCAGGCTGAGGCGAAGGCTAGGGAGTATCTCGGGCGCGAGGTCGAGATTGAGAGACCGAAGGCCGCTGTTGTCACCGTTCACTAGGACAATGGCCTTCCCTTTCTCGTTGTGAGAGCAGGGCCCTCTTTGAATCCACGTGACTGTTTCGTTCGGGGTCCGTGCTTTGTTTGTTCGGGCTCGCGGGCGGGAGAAACGAGTAGCCTACCGGGAAGCCTAGAAATTTCTTGACAAAAAAAAGACTCCCTGAAAAGGATTCCCACTTTTTCGGTCTCACATTCTCGTCCTCGGCCTCGTTATGGGGCGGGGTCTCGGACTCGCCTCTCTCGCGACTCAAACGGCCGCGTCCGTACCCGGTCGTTTTCTTGAGGGTCGTTTTCTGTCCGGTAGGGAGAATGGGCGATTTCTCGTTGACAGGGCGTGATATGGGCGAGTCTGGAATTTTTGGATGATGGGATCGTTAGCATTTTCGTTCAGGCAGTCGAGGCGAGCGTTGATGGTCGCTAACAGACTGCGATTCAGGGCTTGTTCTGGGCGATTTCTCACTGGTTCATTTTGGGCCTTCCATATTCTGGCGCACGGTGCGGGCGAAGCGTTGCGGATTTTTCCGGAGCCTCCGTTGAACACGGGCCAGTAAGGAGAGAAACATTTCCCTGGTGAGCTTCCCTGTTTGGGTGTTCCTAGGGCTGGGATGATAGGACGCGAATACTGTTGGCGCTCGGAGGCCAAGGGATACTTCCAGCCCATGTGCGAACTTGTGCCGAAACCTCGGCGATTGTTGATGTCTCGCTACGGTGTCCATGACGGAGTTGAAGGCCAGTTGGCCAAGGCACAGAATGACACGGGTCTCTTTGAGGAGGTCTAGTTCCCTTGAAAGATATGGAGAGCAGTTTCCGACTTCCACAGGGGCCGGCTTATTGTCAGGTGGTGCACATTTGACGGCCGCGGTCAAGTATGCGTTTCTCAGGGTCAAACCGTCCGATCGGCTTTCCGACAATGACTGGCTCGCGAACCCGGCCTTGTGGAGAGCGCTGATCAGGAAGTCGCCACTCCGATCACCAGTGAAGATTCGTCCAGTCCTGTTCCCACCGTGCGGTGCAGGGGCAAGACCAACAATCAGGAGTGAGGCGTTGGGATCTCCGAACCCGGGAACAGGCTTGCCCCAGTACTCCCAGTCATGGAATTGTCTTCTCTTTTCGCGAGCAACACGCTCCCTGAAGGCTACGAGCCTCGGGCATTTTCGGCACGAAACAATCTCGTGATCCAGGTTCTTCAGACTATCCATTATGATCTTGCCCAGTCTAAGCGGGGTGATAATCTTGACAGAAAGGAGTCAAGACTCTTAGTTTCCTTGAAGTTTTTCCTTTCGCAAGGGAGTAGGGCGGGCGAGCGTAGGACCGTCCCTATTTGGGCTCGTTATAACATGTCCAGAAGCGACTCGTTTTAAGTAGGCCCTAGAGTTCCGGGCGAGAACTTCAAAGCAAACTATCCAACCTGTTTATTCGTACTCACGCCCTTACGTCTATTGCACGCTTTCTGTGAATCACGCACTTAGTAATCATCCGGAATACAGCGCGGTTAACAATGATAGTTAGCGTCCTCAACAACAAAGGAGGAACAGGCAAAACAACCAGTGCAGTGAACATAGCAGCGGCCACAGCACAACGAGGAAAAAAGACGCTTCTCGTCGACCTTGATCCGCAAGGAAACGCGACAACAGGGCTAGGGTTCGAAAAAGCAACACTTCCCGCGACAATCTACAATGTTCTTTCACAGACTCGCAGAGCCGACGAAGCCATGCTTGGAACCAAGGTGGAGAACCTCTGGCTCATACCCAGCAACCTTGACCTGGCCGGTGCCGAAGTCGAACTGTCCTCGGCTCCAGGCCGAGAGTACTTGCTGAGAGAAGCTCTTGCAACCTCCAAGGGAAACTATGACACCATAGTCATCGACTGCCCACCAAACATCGGCTTGCTCACACTCAACGCCCTAGTTGCATCGGACCTTCTCCTGATCCCAGTGCAGTGCGAGTACTACCCAATGGAAGGCCTGCCTACACTACTGAAAGTGATGGACCTTGTAAAGTCCAGATTGAAGACAGAATTTGACTACAGGATACTCCTGACAATGTACGACCGAAGAACAGCGCTGTCAAGAAGAGTTCTCGAACAGGTCAGAACCAACTTTGACGAGCGAGTAATGAAGACCGTCATTCCAAGGTCGGTCCGCATGGCAGAAGCACCGAGCAAGGGCCAGCCGGGCATAGTGTTCAGGCCCAAGAACACAGCATCAGAACAATACCGCTCAGCAGCAAGGGAACTATTGGAGACACCACCCCTAGCACATGCCTAGAACGGTCCCTACCCACCTAGAACCCCCTCTTTTCACCAGAATTGGTGAGCTCGTCACCGTTGGTTATGGGCGACCTCGTGAGTACAGCGGGTCCAATTCTGTGGAATTGCCTAGATTCGAGCCTTCTCTGGCTTTCCAAACTTCCAAGCATCTAAGTTACTTTGCAGTCCTGAGACCCATTCGGCAGCAATCTCGGTGGGGATTGTGAGAAGGACGCGGCCGATGTGTTTGCACAGTTGCCGGGTCTCCATCGACCTTTCCCAATCGCCACAATCGTGAAGGATTGTCCTACTCGGAAGTTCCATGATGACATTGTATCCCCGAATCTTGGCTCCCACCTTCTTGCTGGAAGCGTCGAGTATTTCGACCTCGTGGTCCGGTATTTCCAAGGCTCTTGCAAGACGCGACTCACCCATCAAGGAAGCCAACGACCTGACAACCTCTGACCTTGTGTCCTTGTCCTGAAGCCATTTTCCGAGGCCCGAGGTCTTGTCTTTGACCCCTCCTAGGTGACTCTGGGCCCGGGAGAGGGCCTCCTCCTGCTCAGAGGTTAGATTGCCGAGCATCTTCAGTATCTTCAGGCAGTTTTCGACCGCGTAGCCGTGGAAATGGTTGTTGAAGTAGCCATAGACTGTCTTCGCCGATGACTCAACTTCCTTAACCTTGGGAAGCCAGCTCTCCAACTCCTCATCCTTGTAGTGATAGTCGTACCAAGGCCTCTGCCCCCTGCCGTGCCATCGAAGGTATGCAAAGTCAGCGGTGACTTGAATCTCGGGCGGTAGAAGCGGCTCGTCCACGATAGTGTAGGCGGCGTTGTACCTCGATAGAATCTGCCATGTGGTCTCCTGCATCCACGTCTTATGCCTGAACTCTACTGCGTACCTATAGCCGTGGGGGAGGAGTGCGAGGAAGTTCTCTAGATGTGAAGCGTTGAACTTGTAGCTGGGGGGTAGCTGAATGAGCAAACAGCCGAGTTTTCCACTGTTGTTGAGTGGTTGCATTAGCTCGGCGAACTTGTCCAGTTCAGCCTCTATACCCGGGCCGAGGTCGGCAAGCTGCTCATGGGTAATCGTCTGAGGCAACTTCGCGTTGAAGACGAACCCTTTCGGAGAATACCGGTCCCAGCCTATGACCGTCCCTTTCTGGGGGAACGCGTAGAAGGTTGAGTCTATCTCAGCCGTGGGGAAGACTCGGGTGTAGTGTCGGAGCTTGCTCTCCGAGGCTGTGGGGTAGAATACTCCAACCCATTCTTGGTATGACCAGCCTGAAGTTCCAAATAGCAACCGGCCCAAGTTTCGCAGCCCTCTACGCCTATCTATCTCGACCATTGCTACGTAATAGTGTATGAACCTGCTGGTGGGAGCTGGGGGCTGGGCGTACTTTGGATCTCTGGGCAGCGGTAGCCTCGAATCCTATGCGACAGCGTTCAAATTTGTGGAGGCGAACAGCACCTACTACGATTATCCCGACCTGAAAATGGTTTACTCGTGGAGAAAGCGGGTGCCTCAAGGATTCGAATTCTCTGTCAGATGCCACAAAGACATTGCTCGAGGATTACAATCAGGAGGAGATCTAATTGCGTCAACGCTTGAGAAGATGGAGCCGATTTGTAACACCCTGGGCGCCAATGCTTTGGCTGTGCTCGTTCCCTCCTCGGTCACTGTGGAAGAGGCCACTCTTAGAGCGAGGCTGGAGGAAACAGTCTCAACGTTTCACTCGAACAAGACGACAGTAGCGGTTGAATTCAGAAACGGTAAACCCTCACCCTGGACAGTTCGGGTCCTGGAGAACAACGATGCCGTCCACATCGTGGACCTTTCCCGCGAAGAACCTGCCTTTGAATCAGGTGTTCTGTATTCTCGTCTCTTCGGCAAGGGAAAAGAGAACGTTTACGAATTCGACGATGAAGAACTCAAGGCGATCACTGAGAAGGCTTCAGCTCCAAGGTACGAAAAGAGCATCCTCGCCTTTCATGGGGTTCGAATGTACCGAGATGCTGCCCGTGCTACAGCCTACCTCAACGCCGGAGAGTTTCCGAAAATCACCGACTACACTGGCCTTGCCTCTCTTGGAGAGGTGATGAAAGAAGACTCAGTATTTCCAAGTTCCAAATCCCAGCTCGTCGAGCACCAAGGGTGGAAGTTGTTTGACATTACTTCCGAGAAACGAGGCAGGGCAGGGGACTACCTCAGCCTTCTGCCTGATGGAAACTACAAAAGTCTGGGAGAGGTCATGACTTCGCTTCAGAGCCAGGCTCCAATGGAAGGTTCGAGCGCGATGACCATTCATGCCAAGACCCAACATAATTCCTGACATTCGAGTACCCCAACGACCTCAACGCGTAGAATGTCGAAGCCGCGCGGGCCCCTCTGTGACAATATGTGACAATAGGGCAGGTCCTCTTGGCTTGGAGGTCTGGAAACGCCTTCTCAAACTCTCGTTTCTTCAGAAACCTTCCATTTGGCCCTAAGAACTCAGTCCATTCGTGCCAGGTTGCATTGGGGATTCGACCGGCCCTTTCGCAACACTCTCGCTTCTCAGTCCCATCGTATTCGCCTCTGGTCCTGACATCTAAGACTAGGGCCGTTTTTGGCAGGTCTAGAATCTGGTCAACAGTAGCCAAGAGACTTGGGTTCGGTGCAACGTCGAACGTCATGGGCAGGCTCTTGACTATGCGATTGTCCACGGGATAATGGAGCCTCTTCCAGGCCCTGAAACCACCCTCGAGCATGAACACACGTCGAGCCCCTGAATACTCGAGCATCCATGCGACTCGTGCCGCCCTCATTCCAAAACCTGATTCGTATACGACAACGGTTTCAGTCCTACTAATTCCAAGGTTTCCAAGAATCCTTGCAAGGTCTCTGTGGAATAGCCCAAGCCCCTCTGCGTCTGTTCCTGGGACGAAGTAGTGAAACATGTCAGCGTGACGAGCACCCGGTATGTGGGATAATCGATAGGCTCTTCTCGACCTGGCGTCGAGAAGAACGATTTTCCTTGACCCTAGTCTAGACTTTACCCACTTGACAGTAACTGTCTCTTTCAAGAGAAGATGACTCGACTGTTCGCTATTCCGGCCTTAGGATATGAACGGGGCAAGGTGCTATTTGCTTGAACTTCTCTGCGTCACTCTCTGATCCCACGATAACGCCGTAGTGCATTGGAATCGCCGCTTTTGGACCTATCATTTTCACTGCCTGGGCCGCCTCTTCGAACGTCATCACATAGGTGCCGCTTACTGGCAGAAGGGCCAAGTCAGCCTTGAACCCCTTCATCTCAGGAATCGCATCGGTGTCTCCCGAGTGGTAGACGCGGACGCCTTTCATCCCGACAATGTAGCCGACCTTACCGTCTTCTTTTGGATGAAATACTTTTCCGGGCTCTCGGAACTTGTTAAGGTTGTATGCCGGAACAGCCTCGATAGAAATGCCTTCGAGGGTAACCTTGTCTCCGGGATGCACGTACTCTACCCCGCCAAGTTTCAGCTTTGAAAGCTCGTTCTTGCACGCCGGAGGCGCGACGGCAATCGTCTTGTCATTGGCGACCTTCTTTATGTCGTCAGCGGAGAGATGGTCAAAGTGCTCATGGGTTATCAATAAGATATCTGCTTTTTCGGAAGAAAGCCGTATCTTGAACGGGTCTATTATGACCGTCTTCCCATCTTTGATTTTGAACGAGTCGTGACCTAGCCACGTTATCTTGAGACCCTGGTACTCGAGCATGACTAACTGTCATCGCGTATCGGAAATTTCGATAATTAAGCCTTCAAGAAAACCTTGATCGCGAGAATACCCATAAATCGTCCGGGTCCCTCCTTTCTTCTCAGAACATACTCCCATGTATGATGTCATCGTCATAGGCTCTGGAGCAGCCGGCTACACGGCTACGATCTACTCCTGCCGAGCTGGAAGACGAACCCTCTTGGTGGCTGGCTCTGTCTCGGGGGGTCAACTCATGCTCACATCAGACGTTGAGAACTTTCCCGGGTTCCCTGAGGCGGTTCTGGGCCCTGAATTGATGGAGCGGATGAGGAAGCAGGCTCAGAGATTCGGGCCAGACATCCTGTATGATGATGTTTCTCAAGTTGATTTCAGGTCGAAACCCTTCGAGGTCACTGTGGCAGGAAAGAAACACCAGGCGAGGGCGGTCGTGATCGCGACCGGAGCTAACGCAAAATGGCTAGGTCTCCCTTCAGAGACGAGACTTCGAGGAAAGGGAGTGTCCAGCTGTGCAACATGCGACGGATTCTTCTTCAAAGAAAAAGATGTCATCGTCGTTGGCGGGGGGGACACAGCAATGGAAGAGGCTACGTTTCTCGCTAACATTGTGAGAGGTGTGACTGTGGTCCACAGAAGGGAAAAACTCCGGGCTAGCCAAATACTGCAAGATCGAGCCTTGAAGAACCCGAAAATTAATTTCATCTGGGACTCCGTGGTCAACGAGATCCTCGGCGACACGAAGGTAACCGGGGCCCGCATTAAGAACCTCAAGACGGGGAAGGAGTCTAGCCTCAAGAATGAGGGCGTCTTTGTAGCCATAGGCTACGAGCCGAACACCGAAATCTTCAAGGGCCATGTAGAACTAGATCGAGCAGGATACATAGTTACGAAGCGCGAGACGGAAACCAGTATCCCTGGGGTTTTCGCGGCTGGAGACGTGAGGGATTTCAGATACCGCCAAGCTGTCACCGCAGCCGCGGACGGGTGTAAGGCCTCGATGGACGCGGACAGGTTCATCTCGGAACACCAGAAATCCTAGAGCTTACCATACTTGAAGTGTCCAAAGTGCGAACTCCAGCTTGATTTCGTCGGACGGTACATAGTCCAGGAGGATTTCGAGGCTGGCGCCCCGGCTCAGATTCGTGACATGGAGGTTTGGCAGTGCGATTCCTGCAAGACGTACTACGAAACTAGTAGAAGCGGAAAGCCTGTGCCCATTCGGTTTATGCAGAGCTTGTTTAAGCGGCTCGAGTAGGAAGCAGTAATCGGCCGGGTTTATCTGAGCTTTAGGCTCGTAACCTTGTCGCCCATCGTTCGAGGCTTGTCCAAACGCTGGTCTATTCGTAACGTGGACGAGATTCGCTTCGCTCCGAGTCTTCTCACAGCTGCATGTGACACTTCGACAGCCTGTAGTATCTTCGTCAATTCAGGAGACTCAAGAACGGTGGCCATGGGGGTTACTTGGTACTGCAACCCTTCAATCTTTGCGAGAGAACGGATTGCTGCCTTCACGTAACGGCCAACGCTTGTCCCCGAGCCAATCGGGTGAATACTGAACTCAGCAATCGTGACAACCTGTTTTCTTGTCAACAGATTCTCCAAGGGAGCAGGGTGTGAGTATAGAGACGGTCGTTCGAGAACTTGGGCTAGCTGACCAGCCTGTTATCCTTGGCCGGAGCCTTCTGACGAAGCCCGTGTGATTGCTCGTATTTTTCCGTCTTGTCTATGTCGAGCTCCATCAACTGGACCGTAGCCTTTTTGATCGTGCCGAAGATTTCCTCGAGTTCGGGCTGTTCAAAGTCCTTCAGCGAAAGGTTTCCAATCCATTGCATCCAGCCCTGCATGCTCTTTGCAAGTGTTGAACAGCAGAGTCCTATTCCGTACACAATGTCCAGTCGGTCCCTCGGGTCAAGGTCTGCGATTCGTTTTACCCGGTTTCTCGCTTCTTCAACCCACGACTTCGGCTCGTCTGACAATTCCATTTTTGTTCTCACTCATTGGTGAACCCAAAAGAACTGCTCTTCACAGATCGCTGTGATGCGGCTCTATCGAGATTCGAGTGGAAAGACCACGTGAGTAAATATTAACGTTATGTGCAACAGCAGCGCGATAGTAGTGGTAACACGCCAGGTTACTCATTCCACTACGAATCTCCAACTCAACTCCGCTACACTGAGCTAAGTAGAGACATCTGAGAGAATTTTCTCGACCGGACCAATCGACAGCCTATAGCCTACGAAAGCAACAGCCAAACCAACTGCTCCCGAGGCGGCAATTGCGACGGAGACGAATGCTTGACTTCCACCAAACGAAGCTAGCACTATCGCGACCACAACAGGCGCGACCATAAGCCCCAGTGTGATGAAGCCCAGAACGGTGCCGATTATCGAACCTGTCACTGTGACAAAGCGAGGCCTGGGCCCTTCTGAAAAATCAGGGAATCGGCTTCCTATCGCGATTCCCAGACTCGCTTCAGCCAAGATCACTATGAACCCGATAATCAGGAGGAGAACAGAGCTGTAGATTGAAAGGCTGAACAGGAGTGAAGAGACGATCGCGGCAGCGATGAGGCCAATGGAAGTTATCAGGGATGTGAAAAGTAGCTTGGCTCTAACTATTCTTCCTGCTGAAAGAGGGAGAGCGCCAAGGTTCCAAAGGGTCCTTCCCTCCTGACCCATGGATGTCATCGCTAGAACCAAAGCGCCAAGGCCGACGCCAAGGAGGAAGGGCGCCCCAAGAATCGCCGAAACGGCCGGCGGAGAACTTGCGCCCGATGGGCGAGAGGCCGGAGTCAAGAAGAAAGGAAACCCGATCATCACGGGGAGAATGAGCGGAAGGACTATCAGTCTGATGACTTCCTTCCGACGGGTCGCGGACCTCAACTCGCGCCTTAGCAAGGCAACGGACAGTTGACTCATCCCAAGAAATCCTAGTCGACTTGGGCCCGTGATTGCACCTTTTCCTGAGAGGTGAATCGATGTCGAGGGCAAGACCCAGAATCTCTTTTTCATGAACACGGCGAGCCCGGATAACCCTCCGAACAGAGCGAGACTCAAGATGACGAAAAGGCCTGATGCTACCACATCAGACTCCAACGCTTTCGTTACAGCCAGGGTAGGCCAGAATATTGGGACAAAGGAGAGTGAGCTGGCCCCGGACACGAGAGAGCCTATGACATTGGAAATGATGAAGCCATTGAAGAGAAGCTGGGTTAGGACCAGAATTAGCATTATTGCGACAATCCGTAGGACGATGACAGGTCTGCCGCCTACTCGGTTGAAAGAACTGGACGCTCGAGCCAGCGCAGATCTTAGAACTTCTATCCCTACTGAACCAGTCATCGAGGCAATGATGGCCAGAAAGACCAACACTGAGTATGCTGGGAGATTATTTGTGAATATCGCGATCGGTAGCGAGAATCCGAGCCCGATCATTAGGCCCGGAGAGTACGTGTACTCAGTAGAGAGTGACGAGGCGAATACGTATTCTGAAGGCGAGATTGGGAGCCAGTTGACGGAGTCAGCGCTTTCGGACTCTGCAGACGCGTTTAGCTCCCATAGAAGTCCCATGGTAAAATAGAAACCTACGAAGAAAAGTGGAAGCCCTCCGAAGATTATCGCAACAAGGGATTGGACATCCAAGTTCGGGATTACTTTCAGAAAAGATTCGGTTGCGACCCCGCCAAGAAGCGAGACGACAAAGAGAATTACCCCTATTACGGCGATTAGCAACGGACGACTTGTGAGTCCCCGCGGAACAAACGACCGTCTGGCGCTGCGAAGCCGAGATATCATCAG
>Ga0066710_100000016_pt1 | contig 58582 bp, 50 predicted proteins | sample GraSoiAngelo_159_FD_79666 | JGI IMG/M metagenome (GOLD analysis project Ga0066710, IMG submission 79666) | Grasslands soil microbial communities from the Angelo Coastal Reserve, California, USA - 14_1009_16_40cm | ecosystem: Environmental > Terrestrial > Soil > Grasslands | place: USA... | reverse complement strand
GGCCGCGAAGGGCCCCCCAAGCCCGCCACGCTCGGAGACGCTCCGGCGGAGCCGGGGCGCCCCTCGAAATCCGGCCGCGGTCTCGAGGCCGCGAAGGGCCCCCCAAGCCCGCCACGCTCGGAGGCGCCGCGGCGGAGCCGGGGCGCCCCTCGAAATCCGGCCGCGGTCTCGGGGCCGCGAAGGGCCCTCCGAGCCGCCGGACGTTTGGAGCGTCCCGGCGGAGCCGTGACGCTTCTCTGTCCCGCGGCGTTTCGGGGGCCTCGAGGGGCTCCCGATTTCTGTAACAGGCTGGTCGTGGGCCGTTGACAGCCTTGCGGGGGCGCCGCATGATTCGGGAGCTTCGCAGCCTGCTCGGAGGGCCGGTCCATGGCAATCACGGTGTACGGCGCGGGCGCCATCGGTGGTGTGACGGGAGCGGCGCTGGTCCTCGCGATGCCGCTGACCGAGCGGTTGCTCGCAATGATCGAAGATCTGGAATCCGGGCGACGTCGGATGAGCTGGACCAACCTCGACGAGCTCGTCGCCGCTTTCCGGGCCACGCGCTGACGGTCCCCTGCGGCCAGCCGCTCCTCGCGAGAGCTCGTGAGCCCAGCCGAGGCGCCCAGACACCTTTCCATGATCCGCGGGTTTCAGCTCGCGGATTTCCTCACGCTGGCGAACGCGGCGTGCGGCGTCCTTGCCATCTTCGCCGTCTTGGCCTACGTCGAGTCCCTCGATCTTCGGCGCCTCCTGGCGGCGGCCGCGCTCATCCCGCTGGCCCTCGTCTTCGACATCCTGGACGGCCGGGTCGCCCGCTCGCGACGGAGGCACTCGGCCATGGGGCGCGAGCTCGACTCGCTGGCCGATGTCATCTCGTTCGGCGTGGCGCCCGCAGCGATCGCGTACGCGGCCGGCATGAAGGGCTTGTGGGACGTCGTGATCCTGGTCTACTTCGTGGCCTGCGGCGTGAGCCGGCTGGCCCGATTCAACGTCACGGCCGAGGATCTGTCCGGGGGCGGTGACAAGGTGAAGTATTTCGAAGGCACGCCCATCCCCTCGAGCCTCCTCCTGGTCGCTGTCGTGGCCGTCTCGGCCTGGCTCGATCGCGTCGGCGACGTGCTCCCGCTCGGCGCCGTCCGCCTCGGTCCGGGACAGCTTCATCCGATGACGCTGCTCTGGGCGCTCTCGGGCTCGTTGATGATCAGCAAGACGATCCGGATCCCGAAGCTCTGATGGAGGCACTCGGCTGCCGGGGGACAGGCGCGGCCCTCGACCGTTGACACTCCCGGGAGATCGCCGCATCATGCGGCATCTTCGCGACGACGAGGTGATGGTGTGACGGCTCCCTGGGAGTATCGGGATCCACTGGAGGTGGAGTTGGCGGCCGGTGTGTCGGCCGCGAGCTTGATGGAGCACGTGCGGACGATCGGCGCCTGGGAACGCGAGTCGGGGAGCCCGGGCGAGGCGCAGGCCTTCGACTACATCGAGCGCACGCTGAAGTCGTACGGCATCGAGGTCGAGCGCCGCGAGATCGAGGCCTACATCAGCCTGCCGCTCGAGGGACAGGTCCGCCTCGAAGGCGGCACTGTGATCGAGGGGCTGACGCACTCGTTTTCACCTTCGGTGGAGGCGCTCGAGGGCGAGGTCGTGGACGTCGGCGACGGACGGCCCGAAGACCTCAAGCGCGCGGCCGGCAAGATCGCGCTGGTGCACGGGCTCGCCTCGCCGGGCCGGGCGTGGGCGGCGCAGCAGGCGGGCACGGTGGGGCAGATCTTCGTCCTCATGGACCACCTGCACAACATGATCGTGACCACGATCTGGGGCACGCCGGGGCCCGAGACGGCGTCGCGGATCCCGGTCACCCCGTGTCTGTCGATTCTCGGCACCGACGGGGAGCGGCTGCGTGCGCGACTCGCGCGTGGGCCGTTGCGGCTCCGGATGACCACGCGCGTGCGCACAGGCTGGATGCCCATCCCCCATCTGATCGGTGAGCTGGCCGGGCGCCACGAGGACCGGTTCCTCCTCTTCTCGGGCCACGTCGACTCCTGGCACTACGGGGCGATGGACAACGGCACCGCCAACGCCACGATGCTCGAAGTGGCTCGCCTGCTGGCGGCGCGGCGCGACGCCCTCCGACGGGGGATCCGCTTCGCGTTCTGGTCGGGCCACTCGCACGGGCGCTACGCCGGCTCCGCGTGGTACGCCGACCATGCCTGGCGTGAGCTCCACCAGCGCTGCATCCTGCACCTCAACGTCGATTCGACCGGCGCGCGCGGCGCCACCGACTACTCGGTGCTGCACGCGACCGAGGACGCGCAGCGCTTCGCGGAGACCGTGGTCGCCGACGTCACCGGTCAGCGCGGCCGCGGGCGGCGCTTCTCGCGGGCAGGCGATCAGTCGTTCTGGGGCGCGGGCGTGCCGTCGGCCTTCATGTCGCTCTCCGGGTTGCCGAAGCAGGAGACCGAGCTGTCGCGGGCCATGGAGCGGCTGGTGGGCAGCGCGGGCTTCCCGTGGTGGTGGCACACGAAGGACGACACGATCGACAAGATCGACGCCGACGTGCTGGCGCTGGATACCAAGGTCTATCTGGCCTCGGCGCTCCGGTGGCTGAACGCCCCGGTGTTGTTGCTCGATCACCGGCCCGCGGCGAAGAGCGTGGTGGCCGAGCTCGAAGCCCTCCAGGCCTCCGCCGGCGCTGGGTTCGATCTCTCGCCGGCGCTGGACGCCGCGCGGGCGCTCGGCGAGCGTCTGGAGCACGTCGCCGCGATGCTCGCTCGCGTCGATGCGAAAGCGGCGCGGCTGGACGCGATCAACCGTGGGCTGATGCGGCTCTCGCGCGTGCTGGTCCCCCTCGCCTACACGAGCGGCGACCCCTTCACGCACGACCTGGCGCTGCCGATGCCCCCACTGGCGGGACTGCAGCCGGCTCGGCGCCTCGGTGCCCTCGACCCCGAGAGCGACGCCTTCAAGTTCGCGCGGGCGGCGCTCGTCCGCGAGCGCAACCGCGCCGTCCACGCGCTGGACACGGCGGCCTCGGTCGCCGACGAGCTTTCCTCGCTCGAAGACAGGAGCTAGCCTCATGCGCTCCCTTCCCTCACGACTGGTGCTCGGGCTCTCGGTCCTGGGACTCGTGGGGGCGCTCGTCCCCGCGGCCGACGCCCAGAAGCGCGGCGGCACGCTGACGATCGTGCGGCCCACGGACCCGGTGTCGCTGGATCCGAACCTCGAGACCACCGCGCCCGGCGCTTGGGTCTACTTCAACATGCTCGAAGGGCTCTTGACGCTCGACGAGAAGATGCAGATCAAGCCGCTCCTGGCGGCCTCCTACGAAGTGATGTCGCCCACCAGGGTGCGCTTCAAGCTCCGTCCGGGGGTGAAGTTCCACGACGGCACCCCCTTCAACGCCGCGGCGGTGAAGTTCACGTTCGACCGCGCGCTGCGAGGCACGCCGCCGGCGCGCTGGGCCAGCCTCGCCGGCTCGCTCGACGGCGCCGAGGTCGTGGACGACCTCACGGTGGACGTCGTCACCAGGGAGCCCTACGGCCCGATCCTCCGGACGCTGGCCATGTACTGCATGGGTATGGTGTCGCCGACGGCGGTGCAGAAGATGGGCGCCGACTTCAGCCGAGCGCCGGTCGGTACCGGACCGTTCAGGTTCGTGGAGTGGAAGACCAACACCCACGTGATCATCGAGCGGAACCCCGACTACTGGGGCGACAAGGCGCTGGTCGACCGGGTGATCTTCAAGGTCGTGCCCGAAGAGGGCGCGCGCATGATCGCGCTCCAGACCGGAGACGCGGACATGGTCCTGTTCCCCTCGCCCGCCCAGCTCCCGGCGCTCCGCAAGGATCCGAAGTTCACCGTGCACGAGACGACCGGCATCCGCGTCGTCTTCGTGGGCCTGCACGCGGGGCTGCCGCCGCTGGACGATGTGCGCGTGCGGCAGGCGCTCCTCCACGCCGTCGATCGGAAAGCGATCCTCGAGAACATCATGGAAGGCTCGGCCGGGCCGGCCCGCGGGGTGCTGGCGCCGGGCGTGTTCGGCTACAAGGACATGCAGCTCGACCGCGCGTACCCCTTCGATCGCGCCCGGGCCAGGGCTCTCTTGACCCAGGCCGGGTGGACCCCTGGGCCCGACGGGTTCATGCACAAGGGCGGACAGCGACTGACACTGTCGTGGCTGGCCGCGCGCGGCCGCTATCCTAAGGACGGCGAGATCACCGAGGCCGTGCAGGCGATGTTCAAGGAGGTCGGGGTCGAGGCGAAGGTGCAGATTCTCGAGTGGGCCGCGGTGTTCCAGCAGGTCCGCGGCAACCCGCTCAACCATCACCTGTTCACGCTGGGCTGGGTGACCTCGAACGCCGACGCGGACTACTCGCTCTACGCGCTCTTCCACTCCAAGAACGTGCCCCCGACCGGCTGGAACACGTCGCGCTACGCGAACGCCAAGGTGGACGCTCTGGTCGAGCAGGCGCGCCGGAGCCTGAACCAGACCGAGCGCGAGAAGCTCTACGGCGAGGTGCAGGACATCCTCGCCCGGGAGATGGTGTGGATCCCGGTCTACACGACCAAGGAGATCATCGCCACGCGAGCCGGCGTGAAGGGCTTCAGCATCCACCCCGTCGAGTACAACCTGGCGCTCTGGAAGACCTGGCTAGAGAAGTAAAGGCGCCCCCGGGAGGCGGCGGATGTTGACGTTCGTCGTCCGCCGCCTCCTGCTCGCGGTCCCGGTGCTCCTCGGCGTGGTCTTCGTCGTCATGCTCACGATCGACCTCTTGCCGGGCGACGCCGTCACGCTGATGCTCGGCGAGCACGCCACCAAGGACGCGGTGGCCAAGCTCCGCGATCACCTCGGCCTCGACAAGCCCTTCCTCGTCCGCTACCTCGACTACGTCGGCCGCGTTTTTCTGCACGGCGACCTCGGGCGCTCGATCCAGCAGAACCGTCCCGTCGCGGCCGAGCTGGCCGACGCGTGGCCGGCAACGGTGCAGCTGACGGCGGCCGCGCTGGTGCTCGCCGCCGTCCTGGGCATCGCGGCCGGCGTGGCCTCGGCCGTGTGGCCGAACTCGCTTTTCGACGCATTCGCGCGCCTCGGGTCGCTGTTCGGGCTGTCGATGCCGATCTTCTGGACGGGCCTCGTGCTGATCGTGATCTTCTCGCTCTGGCTCCATTGGCTGCCGGTCGGCGGCGCCGGGTCGCTCGCGCACCTGGTGCTGCCGGCGGTCACGCTGGCGCTGCCGTCGGTGGCGATGATCGCGCGCATGACGCGCTCGGCGGTGCTCGACGTGCTGTACCAGGATTACGTGCGCACGGCGCGCGCCAAGGGCGTCGGTGAACTCCTGGTGCTCGGCCGGCACGCGCTCCGCAACGCCTTCATCCCGATCCTCACCCTGCTCGGCCTGCAGTCGGGCCAGCTCATGGGCGGCGCCGTGCTCACCGAGACCGTCTTCGCGTGGCCGGGGCTCGGCCGCCTTATGGTCAAAGCGATCTTCGCCCGCGACTACATCCTGCTGCAGGGCGCCGTACTGGTCTTCGCGCTGGCGTTCGTCGTCATCAACCTGCTGGTCGATCTCTCGTACGGCCTGCTCGACCCGCGCGTCGGGCGTCAGGGCTGACGTGATGAGCGCATACCGGTTGTGAACGCGTGGTCGCGCTTCCGCCACAACCGGCTGGCGGTGCTCGGCCTGGCGCTGGTGGCCGTCCTGGCCCTGAGCGCCGCGCTGGCGCCGTGGCTGGCGCCCTACGACCCCACGCGTCAGAGCCTCGTCGAGAAGCGCACGCCGCCCGGCGCCAAGTATCTGCTCGGCGCCGACGAGTTCGGCCGCGACATCCTCTCACGTGTGATCTACGGCTCACGCGTCGCGCTCCTGGTGGGCGTGCTGTCGGTGGTCATCGCGGTCGTCGGCGGCCTCCTGCTCGGGACGACCGCCGGCTTCGTGGGCGGGTGGCTGGACGCCCTGATGATGCGCGCGGTCGAGATCCTCCTCGCCTTCCCCTATCTTCTGCTGGCGCTCGCCATCGTGGCCGCGCTCGGCCCCGGCGTGCTGAACACGACCATCGCCGTCGGCATCTGGGGTGTCCCGGCGGTGACGCGCATCGTCCGCGGTTCGGTGCTGACGCTGCGCGAGACGGAATATGTCGGCGCCGCCCGTGCGCTCGGCGCTCCGGCGGCCGCGCTGCTACGACGCCACATCCTGCCCAACGTCCTGCCCGGGCTGATCGTCTACGCGACGCTCTTCATGGCGAATGCGATCCTTCTGGAGGCCGCGCTGTCCTTCCTCGGGCTCGGCGTGCAGCCGCCGATCGCGTCGTGGGGCCTGATGGTCTCGACCGGTCGCGACGTGCTGCTCGTCGCCCCGCACGTCGCGACGGTCCCCGGCGTCGCGATCATGGTCGCCGTGCTGGCGTTCAACCTCGTCGGCGACGGTCTGCGCGACGCGCTCGACCCTCGTTTGCGCGGGAGTGTCTGAGGCGAGCTCACGGCTCGGTGTATCATCCCGCCAGGGAGGTGCCCGTGGGAGGCGAGAGACCATGTCGCTCCGCGCTCTGATCCAGCGGCCGATGCCGGTGACCGCGCCGCTCGTGCTGAACCCGCTGATGGCCCGCGTGGCCGAGGCGGCGGGTTTTCCGGCCGGGTACCTCGGGGGCGGCTCGACCGGCTACCAGAAGGTCGCGCTGGAGGCGAACCTCAACGTGACCGAGATGTGCCAGGCCGCCGTCGACATCGGCGCCGTCTCGTCGCTGCCGCTCATCCTCGACGGCGCCTGCGGCTATGGCGACCCGATGCACATGCACCGGACGATCGGCATGAGCGAGGCGGCCGGCTTCGCGGCGATCGAGATCGAGGACCAGCTCGTCCCCAAGCGCGCGCACCATCACATTGGCATCGAGCACATGATCCCGATGGAGCTGATGGCGGCCAAGGTGAAGGAGGCGGTCGCGGCGCGGCGCAACCCGGACTTCCTCATCGTGGCGCGCACCAACGCGATGCGGGCGAGCGACATGGACGACGCCCTGCGCCGTGGCGAGGCCTATCGCAAGGCCGGGGCGGACCTGCTGCTGCTCTCGATGGCGCACAAGCCGGAGCAGCTGCGCGCCATCGCCGAGCGGCTGGGTGGACCGCTGATGTACCTCGCCGGCCGCGGCGGTCTCGCGGGCCTGGGGCTGACCTTGGCGGATCTCGGTGGGCTCGGCTACAAGATCGTCGCCGACCCCTCCACGCCCTTGCTGGCGGCGTATGCGGCGTGGAAGAAGGTCTACGAAGAGCTCGCCGACGGCTTCGGCGGCAACGTGAAGACGAAGCCTGACTGGAGCCCGGTCGAGAAGGACATGCTGGCGGTCATCCAGCTCGAGAAGCTGCTGGCGATCGAGCGCGCGACCGTCGAGAACGGCAAGCGATAACGCGCAGGCAGTCTGCATCCGCCTAGCGCCGCCGCGGGGAGGACCGGAGGATGCTCTCGCGAGAAGACAACGAGCTCCTGTGTCGGGTGGGGTGCGGCACGCCCATGGGTGACCTGCTGCGCCACTACTGGCTGCCGTTCCTGCCGTCGACGGAGCTGCCGGAGCCCGATGGCCCGCCCAAGAAGGTGCGCCTGCTCGGCGAGGACCTCGTGGCCTTTCGCGACACCGAGGGTCGCGTGGGGTTGCTCGCCGCCAACTGCCCGCATCGCGGCGCCTCCCTCTTCTTCGGCAGGAACGAGGAATGTGGGCTCCGCTGCGTCTATCACGGCTGGAAGTTCGATGTGACGGGCCGGTGCGTCGACATGCCCAACGAGCCGGCGGAGAGCACCTTCAATGACAAGGTCCGCGCTCGCGCCTACCCGTGCCGCGACGTCAACGGCGTGATCTGGACGTACATGGGCCCGCGCGCGGCGGCGCCGCCGTTCCCGGCGTTCGAGATCAACACGCTGCCGGCCGAGCACGTCTACCCGCCCCTGATGATGCTCGAGGAATGCAACTGGGTGCAAGCGCTGGAGGGCGACATCGACTCCTCCCACATCGACTACGTCCACGCCAAGCTCCGTCCCGACGGCAAACACCGCGGCACATTCCACCAGGACAAGCGACCGCGGCTCGAGATCCTGCCGACGGACTACGGCGCTTGCTATTCGGCCCGGCGGCGCTGGGACGTCGACGGGCTCTCCTGGCATCGCATCACGCAGTTCATCCTGCCCTGCTTCTCGATGATCGCCGCGAGCGACCCTAATTTCGTCTCGGCGCGCGCGTGGGTCCCGCTGGGCGACGGCTACAATCTCCAGATCATGATGCGCGGGCGGCTGGACCGGCCGGTGACCGACCAGGAGCGGCAGCAGACGCGCAACCCGTTCGCCGCCTGGGGCGGCTACCTCGAGGCGACCAGCGACCCTCGCACGCGCTCCTACACGAAGGCGAACATCCACAACGACTACCTGATCGACCGCCAGCTCGCGAAGAGCGAGCTCATGATCGGCATTCCCTTCCTGGTGAACCTCCAAGACCGGGCGATGACCGAGACCATGGGCCCGATCTACGACCGGACGAACGAGCACCTCGGGACCACCGACGCGATGGTCATCTACGTCAGACGCCGGCTGATCGACGCCGCCCGAGCGCTCCGCGACCAGGGTGTCACGCCGGCCAATGTCGACGACGCCACCATGTGTCGCGTGCGTCCGGCATCCGTCCTGCTGCCCGAGGGCGATAGCTGGATCGCGGCGACCGAGAAGGCGCGACAGTCGGACGCGGGCGTGCCCATCGCCTGGGTGCCGTTCGCCCAGTGAGCCCGTCAGCGCCCGAACCCGAAGCCGCGCCGGACCTGGCCTACTACGAGGCCGTGCCCTATCTGCTCGTCGTCGAGTCGGTCGAGCGCGGAGGCGAATGGCTGCGGCCGAGTACCCTGAGCTTCCCGGCTGCTTCGTGGAGGCCTCTTCCGCCGTCGAGGCCATCGAGAAGCTCGAGCTATCCCGGCGTCGCCTGTTGCGACACCTGTGGGATCGCGGTGCGCCGATCCCCGTCCCCCGCCCGCCGTTGCGCAGGGCGTGACTCGCGGGTCGTCGCCGAGGCTGTCCCAGGTGTAAAAATTACTTGACTGTCAGGCGTCAAATGTTCGACTAGTCACCGCGTCTGAGTTCGGGGTCTCGCACAATCAGTGGTTTGCGGGGCCCCGATGCGTGGCACATTGATTGCTGAATCGCGTGCCCGCGGATCTTCTAAGTCCGCCCGAAGGAGGATCGCTTCCGTGCACCGTCTCGTCCGGGCATTTCCTCTGTCCGACTCGGCCCCGTTCCGGGGCACGGCCAACGGGCCACTCGAAGCACGGGGGAGATTCTTTTTCGACGGCGCTCAGAAGGTGCTGCTGAAGGGCGTGACATACGGGCCATTCGCGCCGCTGAGCTCGGGGCACCACTTCCCCGATCCCGAGACGGTCGACCGAGACATGGCCCTCGTGAACGAGCTCGGCTCGAACACGATCCGGACGTTCACCGTCCCGCCTCGCTGGTTGCTCGACCTGGCCGAGCGCCGTGGCCTCCGCGTGCTCGTCGGAATACCCTGGGCCGAGCACGTCTGCTTCCTCGACTCGAAGGAGCTGACCAACTCGATCCGTCACACAGTGGAGCGGGCGGTGGGGGAATGCGAGGATCATCCCGCCGTCGCCGCCTATCTCGTGGGCAACGAGATCCCGCCGGACATCGTCCGCTGGTACGGACCCAAGCGGGTCGCGGCCTTCTTGCGCGAGCTGGTCGATGGCGTCAAGCGCCTCCAGCCCGAGGCGCTCGTGGGCTACGCGAACTTCCCCTCAACCGAATATCTCGAGACCGCCGACTTCACCGACTTCATCGCCTTCAACGTCTACCTGCACCGCGAGGCCGATCTGCGCCGGTACCTGCACCGCCTGCACACGCTGGCCGGTGACCGGCCGCTCGTGCTCACCGAATTCGGCATGGACTCGAGTCGCGAGGGGCTGCAGCAGCAGGCGGCGACCCTCGCCTGGCAGCTGCGAACGGCCCAGATGATGGGGACCGCCGGCACGTTCGTCTTCTCGTTCACGGACGAGTGGTTCACGGGCGGCTACGACATCCAGGACTGGGCCTTCGGCCTGGTCGACCGTGATCGGCACACGAAGCCGGCGTTTGGTGCGGTTCAGCGCTCGTACACGGCCGACGAGCTCCCGGTCCTGGACGAGTACCCGAAGGTGTCGGTCGTCGTGTGCGCATACAACGCCGAGAGCACCATGAACGCCTGTCTCGATTCGTTGCAGCGCCTCCGCTACCCCGCCTACGAGATGATCGTCGTCAACGACGGCTCCAGGGATCGGACGGGCGAGATCGCCGAGCAGTACGAGGGCGTGCAGGTCATCCACCAGGTGAACAAGGGGTTGAGCGCTGCGCGCAACGTCGGGATCGCCAATTCTCGCGGCGACATCGTGGCGTTCACCGATTCCGACTGCGTCGTGGATCCCGACTGGCTCTACTATCTCGTCGCGACCTTTCTGTCCTCGGGGCTGCCCGCGGTCGGCGGGCCCAACTTGCCGCCCCCGGAGGACTCCTTCGTCGCCTCGTGCGTGGCGGCCTCGCCGGGCGGCCCGCTGCACGTGTTGCTGGACGACGAAGAGGCCGAGCACATCCCCGGCTGCAACATGGCGTTCCGGCGCGAGGTGCTCGAGGAGATCGGCGGGTTCGATCCGATCTTCCGTGCCGCCGGAGACGACGTCGATCTTTGCTGGCGACTGCAAGAGAAGGGCTACCGCATCGGCTTCAGCCCGGCGGCCATGGTGTGGCACTTCCGCCGCAACACCGTGAACGCCTACATTGGCCAGCAGCGGGGGTACGGCAAGGCCGAGGCGCTGCTGTATTTCCGGCATCCGTACCGCTTCAACGCGTTCCTCTACTCGCGGTGGCGAGGTCGAATCTACGGCGGCATCTCGTCGCTGGTCCCATGGCGCCGGCCGGTCATCTACGGCGGCGTCTTCGGCCGCGGCCTCTTCCAGACGCTCTACCAGCCACCCACGAGCTTCTTCGCGCATCTGCCGTTCACGTTCGAGTGGAGCGTGGCCGCCGCGCTGCTGATCCTCCTCGCGATGGCGAGGGGCAGCTGGGCGTGGGCCGCGCTCGGCCTCGCGCCGCTCGGGCTCACGTGGGGATGCTGCGTGGCCTCCGCGCTGCGGGCCCGCGTGGACGCGCCGGCCACCGGCGTCCGCGGACGGCTCTTGATCGCGCTGCTGACCTATCTCGGTCCCCTGCTTCGCTGTCTCGAGCGATACCGCTGGTGGGTGCGGGGTCTCTCCGCGGCCGAGCCGGTGAAGGGCGACTCGTCGGCGCGCGCCATCCCCCTGTCGTGGCGCGAGTGCGCGTTCGCCCTCTCCTTCTGGACCGAGGACGGCCTCGAGAAGGAGACGATCCTTCACGGGCTCTGGCAGGCCGTGGCCGCCCGCAAGTACTTCGTCCTGGCGGACCAGGGGTGGAGCGACTGGGACCTCGAGGTGCACGGCGGGCTCTGGTCGAGAGCGCGGATCAAGGTGGCCACCGAGAACCACGGTGGTGAGCGTCGGGTCCTGCGCATCAAGTGCGCGCTCCGGGGCTCGCGGCTCGCGAGTCTCGGCGCCGTCGGCGCCCTCGTGCTGGCCCTGCTGGGCCTCAAGCTGGACTTCCTGCCGCTCACGCTGACCGGCGCCGGCGCCGTCGTCGTCGTGGCGGTCGCCCTCGTGCGCGAGAACCTGAGTCTCGGCCGGATGCTGCGCGAGACGCTCCAGGTCGTGGCGCGCCGCGCGCGGCTCCGCTATGCGCCGAGCCTTCGAGCCCACGCGGGCGAGGCGAAGTGAGCGGCGTCACCCGCCGGATCCTCCCGTATCTCGACGCGCACCGACGGACGCTCGCGTGGGCGTTCGTCCAGGTGCTGCTCATCAGCGGCTGCGAGCTGCTCAAACCCTGGCCGCTCAAGGTCGTCATCGACACGGTCCTGGGTGGGCGGCCCCTGCCGTGGGGATCGGTATCCGGGTGGTCGTCCTCAACCCTCCTCCTCGCCGCGTGCGTCACCCTCGTGCTCATCTATGCCGTCCTCGGCGCGCTCACCATCCTGAACAACCACACGACGATCCGAGTCGGCCAGCGGATGGTGAACGAGCTCCGCAGCGATCTGTACGGCCATCTCCACCGGCTGTCCCTCGCGTTCCACGGCCGCGCCCGGATCGGCGACCTGCTCTATCGCGTGACCGCCGACACCCTGGCGCTGCAGACGCTCACGATGAACTGCCTGTTCCCGGCCGTGACCGCGCTGACGCTCCTGACCGGCATGTCCGTGATCATGCTCCGACTGGACGCGGCGCTCACCCTGCTGGCCCTCGCCGTGTGCCCCGTGCTTTTCGTGGCCATCGGGCGACTCACCGCGCGAATCACACGGGCCGCTGCGCACGTCCGTGAAGGAGAGAGCGAGGTCTACGCGGTCGTTCAGCGCGCCATGTCCGCGATGCGAGTGGTTCAGGCCTTCACGCGCGAGGAGGACGAGCACCGGCGGTTCATGACCGCTAGCCGGCAGAGCCTCGCCGCCGGACTGCGACTCTACACGCTGCAGACGTTCTACTCGGGGGTCGTCAACGTGGTGATCGCGGTCGGCACGGCCGCCGTGGTGTGGATGGGCGCACGTCATGTCATGGACGGCTCGCTGAGCGTCGGCTCGCTCATGGTTTTCGTCTCCTACCTCGCGTCACTCTACGGGCCGATCAACAGCATGTTCCAGACCTGGGGCCTCGCCCAGGGCTCCACCGTCGGCCTGCGGCGCGTCTTCGACCTGCTCGACGTCGAGCGCGACATCGCCGATGGCGGCCGGGACTTCCAGCCCCAGGGCGCGCGGGGCGAGGTGGCCTGGGAGGCCGTCGCGTTCGAGTACACGCGCGGCCGTCCGGTACTCGATGGCGTTAGCCTCCGGGTCGAGCCGGGGCAAACGGTGGCCATCGTGGGCGCGACGGGCGCCGGTAAGTCCACGCTCCTGAGCCTGCTCCCCCGCTTTTACGATGCGACGGCGGGCCGGGTCCTCGTCGACGGCGTGGACGTGCGTGACTACCGGCTCGCGTCGCTTCGTCGACAGATCGCCATGGTGCTGCAGCCACCGCTCGTGTTGCCGACGACCCTCCGCGACAACATCGCGTTCGGTCGTCCGGGGGCGGGGGCCGACGAGATCGTGGCGGCCGCGCGGATGGCCGGGATCCACGACGCCATCGTGACGCTCCCCGACGGGTACGACACGGTCGTCGGCGAGGGGGGCGTCACCCTGTCCGAGGGCGAGAAGCAACGCATCACCATCGCGCGCGCGATCGTACGCGACGCGCCGATTCTGATTCTCGACGAGCCCACGTCCTCGCTCGACGTCGAGACCGAGGCCCTCATCATGCAGGGGCTCGAGCGGCTCACGGCGGGCCGGACGACGTTCGTCATCGCGCACCGGCTCTCGACGGTCCGGCAGGCCGACCTGATCGTCGTCTTGCGCGACGGCCGGATCGTGGAGCACGGACGTTTCGATGCGCTCGTCGAGCGGCGAGGCGTCTTCGCCGCGCTCTACCGCCTGGGGACCGGCCCCCGGCCGGAGGACACGGTTGCGATCCGGTAGCTAGTACCCCTTCGCGCGGTCGACCAGGTTCAGGAGCGGCGCGCCGTCCAGGTAACGACGTAGATTTTCCGCGAACAGCTCGCAGCACTTCTCGTCGTAGCTCGCGACGAAGCCGGAGACGTGCGGCGAGAGGATGGCGTTGTCGACCGCGTACAGGGGATGACCGGCCGCGGCGGCTCCTGCGCGAAGACGTCGACCGCTGCGGCCGCGATGCGCTTGTCCGCCAGCGCCCGCGCCAGGGCCGCCTCGTCGATGCTCGAGCCGCGGCCGACGTTGATGAGGTAAGCGGAGGGCTTCATCATGCTAAGCTCCCGCTCGCCGATCATGCCGTGCGTCTCGCGGGTGAGCGGGGCGCACATCACGACGATGTCCGATCGGGCCAGGAGCTCCGCCAGACGCTCGGGCGAGAACCACTCGTCCGGGAAGACCCCTTCGGGGTCGCCCGTGCCGGGCAGGCAGTAGCCGGAATCGGCGCGCCGCGTCGGGTCGCGCTTGCACGCGAGCACGGTCATCGCGAACGCGGTCTTGGCGATGCGGGCGAGTTCGCGCCCGATACTCCCGTAGCCGATGATGCCGAGGGTGGCGCCGCGCACCTCGGTGGGCACGAACAGCGGCCACCGCTGTGCGTCCGGCGGCCACACGCCCCGGGCCTGCCATTCGACCATCCGTGGCACGCGGTGGGCCAGCGACAGGAGCACGGTGATCGCGTACTCGGCGACCGTCGCGGCGTGCACGCCACTCGTGGTCGTCAGGGCGATCGCGCCGTTCGCGTAGATCGGGTGATCGTAGAGGCCGTTCACGCCCGCCATGTGCACTTGCACCCACTTGAGAGGGGGCGCGCCCGATAGGTCGGGCGGGAGCGTGACCGCGTAGAGGATGTCCGCGCGCGCGTAGTCGGCGCTCTCCGGATCGTCACGCGTCACCGTGAGACGGGGCGACACGCGGCGCAGCCGGTCCAGCTGGGCCTCGCCGAAGCGCATCGTCACGAGCACGTTCGGGGTCGTCGCGGCCCGATCGCGATCGCGGGAGCGCATCAGCGGGCCCCCCTCACTTCGACTGTGTGAGGGCGCGGAGCGTCTCCTCGAGGCGCTTCTGCTCCGTTCCGTAGGTCGCCCAGTCGCCGCGCCGAAGCGCGTCCTGCGCCCGCGTCCAGATCTCCCAGGCTCGCTGGGCGAGCTGGCGCGCTCCGGCGGCGCCGTCCATCGGGGCGCCGGCCGACGCCGCCGCAGCGGCGGCGGGCGATACCGGCGACGAGCGTCCACCGAAGATCCGGGAGAGGGACTGCTCGAGCGTTGGCTCCATCGCGATCTGATTGCCGTACGCGACGATCACTCTGCGCAGCTCGGGCAGCGCCCCCTGCTCGGAGGCGGCGAGGTAGAGGGGCTGGACGTAGATCAGCGACTGGTCGATGGGGATCGCCAGCAGCGAGCCGCGGATCACCGTCGAGCCGCGCTGGTTCCAGAGCGAGAGCTGCTGGGAGATGATGGGATCCTGGTCGATCCGGGCGTCGATCTGCCGCGGGCCGTAGACGAGCTTCTGCTTGGGGAAGTTGAAGACGATCAGGCGTCCGTAGCTCGGCGGGTCGGAGCGGGCCGCCATCCACGCGATCATGTTGTCCCGGCGCGCTGGATTGAAGAGCGTGAGCAGAATGAACTCCTCCTTCTGCTCGCCCGGCAGCCGCATGATCGTGTAGTAGGGCTCCATGTCGCGGTCGCGGCCCTCGATCGCCCGTCGCGGCACCGCCCAGAGGTCTTCCTTGTTGTAGAACACCTGGGGATCGAGCATGTGGTAGGTCGCGTACTTCCGCGCCTGGATGGCGAAGAAGTCCTCGGGGTAGCGGATGTGGCGCCGGAGCCCCTCCGGCATCCGGTCCAGCGGCTTGAGGAGTCCGGGGAAGGCGTTGCCGTAGGCCCGGACGATCGGGTCGGTGTCGTCGGCGCGATAGAAGGTCACCGTGCCGTCGTAGGCATCGACCGTGACCTTCACCGAGTTGCGCATGTAGTTGCCGATGCCGGGGACCGGATCCGAGTAGGGATACCGGTCGGTCGTCGTGTACCCGTCCAGCATCCAGATCATGCGTCCGTCGTCGTCGATGACCATGTACGGGTCGCGGTCGTATCTGAAAAACGGGGCGACCTGCCGGATGCGCTGCACGACGGCGCGGTGGATCATGATCCGGCTCTGGTCGGTGAGGTCGTTGGACAGGAGGATCTTGATCTCGCCGAACCGCACAGCGAACGCGACCTTGCGGAAGAAGGACGAGAGCGTGATACCGCCGCCGCCGCTGTAGGTCGTGTACTCGTTCTTGTCGCCCGAGGGATAGTCGAGCTCCTGCGACTTGGTCCTGACCAGCACGTAGTCGTTCGACACCTCTCCGTAGTAGATCTGCGGCCGCGTGATCTTCGGGAAGCCGTTCGTGGACCGCGGCGGGATGTCCTGGACCCAGAGCTCGGGCAGCCCCTCGGGTGTGATGCGGTTGACGGGGCCGACGACGACGCCATAGCCGTGCGTATACGTGAGCGCCTCGTTGATGAAGCCGCGGCTCTGCAGATGCTGGTACGAGAGCTCGCGCGGCGACAGCATGAGCTGGCGATACTCGCCGCTGACGACGTAGCGGTCGTTGTCCACGTCGACGAACTTGTAGTAGGTCCGGATCTCCTGGAGCTGCGCGAACGTCCGGAGAAGGGGCCGGTAATCCCACAAGCGGATGTTCTTGACGGTCGCCGCGTTGCGCTCGAGCGACCGTGCGTCCAGGGTCTCGTCGGCCGGGAACTCGCGCTCGACGATGCGGTCGAGCCCGTACGCCTGTCGGGTCATGCGGATGTTGTGGGCGATGAAGGGGCGCTCGGCCGCGAGCTCGTTGGGCGTCACCCGGAAGCGTTGCAGCAGCGCCGGATAGACGCCGAGCCCCACCACCCAGACCAGGGCCAGCGCGATCAGGCCGCCCGCGACCAGGCGCAGCCCCGACCGCGCGATCTGGGCCACGCAGGCGACGGCGCAGAGCGCCGCGAACACGGCGAGGGCGCCGAGCACCGGCAGAGACGCGTAGATGTCCGTGTACGAGGCTCCGAACACGATGCCGCGCGGCGAGAAGACCAGCTCGAACCGGTCGAGCCAGAACCCGATCGCCTTGAGGACCAGCGCCAGGGCGCCCAGGACGAGGAGGTGGGTGCGGGCGCCGGCCGCCAGCCGCGGACCGCGGCTCGTCAGCACGAGGCTCCGCTGGAGCACGTAGATGCCGAGGGTGAGGACGATCGTGGCGGTGACGAGGGTGAGGACCCACCCGTGGACGAGCCGCCAGAGCGGCAGGACGAAGACGAAGAAGCTGAGGTCGTAGCCGAAGAGGGGGTCGGGGGCGCCGAACGGTGTGGCGTTGAAGTAGCCCAGCACCGTCTCCCAGTGGACGGTCGCCCGCATCCCCGACGCCAGCGCGATCAGCGCCAGCACGATCGGCAGGAAGCGGCGGATCAACGGCTCGATGATGACCCGGCTCGGCAGGCCGAGCTGGTCTTCGAGCTCCCAGATGACGTCGGGCGCCGCCGTGCGGGCCGCGAACGTCAGGTTGGCGTAAAGGAAGACGAGCACGCCGACGGCCATCGCGGCGAAGAGCGACCCCCGCAACGAGAGCGTCTTCAGGAAGACGTCCGTGTAGCCGACCTCGCCGAACCAGAGCCAGTCGGTGTAGAGCGGGACGACCTGGGCGATCAGGGCGAGGACCAGGAGCAGCAGGAGCAGCAGCAGGACAGGCTGCGGCCGGTTCATAGACCTCCGAGTGGCCCGATCAGGTGCCGTGGGTCCAGGAGGCCAGGTAGTCGCGCTGCGCCTTGGTGAGCTCGTCGATCGTGACGCCCATCGAGCCGAGCTTGAGCCGTGCGATCTCGAGGTCGATCTCGCGCGGCACGACGAATACCTTCCGCGCCAGCGTCCGGCCGTGCTTGATCATGTACTCGGCGGAGAGCGCCTGGTTGGCGAAGCTCATGTCCATCACGGAGGCGGGATGCCCCTCGGCCGCCGTCAGGTTGATCAGTCTCCCCTCGCCCAGGACGTAGAGCCGACGCCCGCTCTCGAGCGTGTACTCTTCGACGAACGGGCGCACGCTCCGCCGGGCACGGGCCATCGCCCCGAGCGTCTCGAGGTCGATCTCCACGTTGAAATGGCCCGAATTGCACAGGATGGCGCCGTCCTTCAGCCGGCCGAAGTGGTCGCTCGACATGACCGACGTGTTGCCGGTGACCGTCACGAACACATCGCCCTGCGCGGCGGCGCTGGTCATCGGCATCACCGGGAACCCGTCCATCACTGCCTCGAGCGCACGCAGCGGCTCGACCTCGGTCACGATGACGTGGGCGCCCAGCCCCTTGGCGCGGGCCGCGACGCCGCGACCGCACATCCCGTAGCCGGCGACGACGACCGTGCGTCCGGCCAAGAGGATGTTGGTCGCGCGGAGGATCCCGTCGATCGTCGATTGGCCGGTGCCGTAGCGGTTGTCGAAGAGGTGCTTGGTGTCCGCGTCGTTGACGGCGATCACCGGGAACGCGAGCACGCCCTCCCGCTCCATCGACCGGAGCCGGACCACCCCGGTGGTCGTCTCCTCGGTGCCGCCGATCACGTCGGCGGCGAGGTCCTTGCGCGGGCCGTGGAGCTGGGAGATGAGGTCGGCGCCGTCGTCCATCGTCAGCTGGGGTCGGGTCGCGAGCACCGCCGCGATGTGCCGGTAGTACCGCGCGTTGTCTTCGCCCTTGTGGGCGAAGACGGAGATGTCGTAGTCGCGCACCAGCGCGGCCGCGGTGTCGTCCTGGGTGGACAGCGGATTGGACGCACAGAGCGCCAGCTGGGCGCCGCCGGCCTTGAGCGTGAGCATCAGGACCGCGGTCTCGGTGGTCACATGCAGGCAGGCGCCGAGCCGGATGCCCTTGAGCGGCTGCTCTTGCGTGAAGCGCTCGCGGACCTGGCGGAGCACCGGCATCGACTGCTCGGCCCATTCGATCTTGAGCCGCCCGTCGGCGGCGAGCGAGAGGTTCTTGACGTCGTGCTCGACCATGGAGTGTCGTCCTTTACTCGGTGGCGGAGGCCGGCCCGGCGCCCCGGCGGGACGTCCGGGCCGGCGCGGCCTCATCGGTGTGCTGAGCTACACGCCCGCGTCGTCGCGCAGATCCTTCACGCGGCTCGTCCGCTCCCAGGCGAACTCGGGCTCCGAGCGCCCGAAGTGGCCGTAGGCGGCGGTCTTCTTGTAGATCGGCCGGCGCAGGTCGAGATACTTGATGATCCCGGCCGGCGTGAAATCGAAGTGGCGCCGGACCAGCCCCTCGAGGACCCGGTTCGGGACCTTGCCGGTGCCGAAGGTGTCGACCATGATCGAGACGGGCTCGGCGACGCCGATGGCGTAGGCGACCTGCACTTGCGCCCGCCCCGCCAGACCGGCGGCGACGATGTTCTTGGCCACGTGGCGCGCCATGTAGCAAGCGGAGCGGTCCACCTTCGTCGGGTCCTTGCCCGAGAACGCGCCGCCGCCGTGCGGGCACGAGCCGCCGTACGTGTCGACGATGATCTTGCGCCCGGTGAGGCCAGTGTCGCCCATCGGGCCACCGGTCACGAATCGTCCGGTCGGGTTCACGTGGACGATGCAGCGCTGCAGGTCGAGGAGCTCGGCCGGGATCGTCGGGACGATCACCTGCTCGATGACTTCGTCGCGGATCCGCGCCGCTCCGACGTCGGGGCTGTGCTGCGTCGAGACGACGACCGTCTCGACCGCGCGCGGGACGCCGTCGACGTACCGCACGGTCACCTGGGACTTGCCGTCGGGGCGGAGATAGTCGAGCGCGCCCGATTTGCGCCGCTCGGCGAGTCGCATGACGAGCTTGTGCGCGAGCATAATCGGGACCGGCATGAGCTCGGGGGTCTCCGTGCACGCGTAGCCGAACATGAGCCCCTGGTCGCCCGCGCCGAGCTTGTCGACGCCCTGGGCGATGTCGGCCGACTGCTCGTCGATCGCCGCGATCACTCCGCACGTCTCGTAGTCGAAGCCGTATTTCGCTCGCGTGTAGCCGACCTCGCGGATCGTGTCGCGCGCGATGCGCGGAATGTCGACGTAGCACGACGTGGTGATCTCGCCCGCTACCACCACGAGCCCGGTGGTCAGGAGCGACTCGCACGCGACGCGGCCGGTCGGGTCCTGGGTAATGATCGCGTCCAGCACCGCGTCGGAGATCTGGTCGGCGATCTTGTCGGGGTGACCCTCGGTCACGGACTCCGACGTGAAGAGATATTCGTCGTGCACCATCGACACCCCCCCGCGCATCGCGTCCGGCGATGCGAGCGGTGCAACTGTAGCACGAATCGTCGCGAGGCTAAACGGCTCGCAGCCGTCGCTTCATCTCGTCGAGCACGACCACCGGCCAGGGATCGGTGCCCCGGCCGACCGCGAGATAGTAGCTCGTCCACGCCCCAAGGTAGGCCAGTCCCAGGAGTCGCGCCGGTCGTCCGCTGCCCCGCGCCCAGCACTCGCTGACGTCGCCGCCGGCCGACGCGATCAGCTCGCCGAGCACGGCGAAGCGTCGCGCGATCTCGGCCGACTCGTCGCGGTCGCGTAGCAGGACGGCGTGCATGGCGCCGGCGGCCGGTGCGCGCCACGCCTCGACCTCGTTGTGGTTCATCTCGGGAATCGCGCCCGCGATCGCGAATCGCTTGGCGTTCTCCTCCACGTCGGTCTTCCAGCGATAGGCCACGCCGCCGGTGGCCGGGCCACCGTAGATCGCCGGCATGCGCTCGCCGATGGCGAGGGCGAGTCGCTTGGCCTCGTTCCGCGCGGCGGGCCGCGTCGGCGCGAGCTCGTCGGCGAGCGCGCTCAGGACCTCGAGCGCCTCCGAGAGCTCGGTGTCGGTCGCGACGGCGAGCCCGGCGTCGCCGAGGATCCGCAGCGAGGGGAAGAACAGATAGCCGAGGGCCATGCGGGGCATCAGCCCGGTCGGCAGCAGCACCCGCGGCAGGCCCCGCGCGGTCGCCAGCGCCCCCAGGCTGCCGCCCGCGGTGAGTACCACCACGGGCGTCGACCGCTCCAGCGCGACCTCGGCGGCCGAGAGCACTTCCACGGTGTCGCCGGAGTACGACGAGGCGACGACGAGCGCGTGCTTGCCAGCGGCGGGGGGCAGACCGTACCCCCGATGGACGACGATCGGCACATCGAGCCGCTCGGCGGCGCACCCCGCGATCAGCTCGGCGCCGGCGGCGGACCCGCCCATGCCCGCGAAGATCACGAGGGCAGGCCGCGCGATCGACAGCGCAGGCGCCACGCGAAGCGCCAGCGCGGCGCGACACTGAGTCGGGAACGCCGCCAGGACGTCGCGCGCGCGGTGCGGGTCGGCGCGCTCGAAGACGCTCGGGTCGTCCAGGGTCATCGGCGGCCCAGCGTCACGGCCGCCTCGAGCACGCACTCGTCGTCGGGACCGACGTCGATTCGCCAGACGAGCAGGAGGGCCGTGCCCTGGTAGATCCGCTCGAACCCCCCTTCGGAGACGGAGACTGTCTCGACCGGGCCCCAGGCGAGCTCGGCCGGCGGGCTCCAGCGGAGCCGCGCTTCGACCGCCGCCCACTCGTCCACGAGCGACACCGCGCAGAGGTCCGGCACGCGGCCCGAGCTGCCGAGCGAGGGCCGCGCCGCGAGGTCGAGATACCGGTCGGGCGCGTTCCCCGCCGTCAGGGCGAGGTTCCACTGCACGGCCCAGCGTCCGGCGAGCCGCCGGCTCGGCGCGGGCCGCAGGCGGTAGTGGACCTCGATCGTCGCGTCGCGGATCGTCACCCGCTTCTCGAGGGCGAGCGGCACCTCCGGCGTGGAGTTCCGTGTGAGCACGACGACGACGCCGTCGGCACCGTCCTGCACCGAGCAGTCCAGGCGCTCGGCGCCGACGACGACGCGGGCGGCCCCCCACGGGGTGACGGGGTCGAGCGGCGCCGCGTCGTCGTCGAAGAGCCCTTCCATCAGCGATCCGCGCCGGAGCTCGTCGTAGGCCAGCAAGCCGTCGAGCCCCGCTTCCTTGGGCGCGGCAGCCTCGTGGATCGTCCGCATCGAGTCCGCCGTGCCCGCGGCGGCCCGCGCCCGCACCTGATCGTGATAGGCCTCGGCGCGACGCGCGAAAACGTCAGCGACGTCGAGTCCGGCCGGGAAGTAGCCGAGCTCCGTGAGCATCCCGCCGGCGTCGGGCTCGAGCGTGACGGCCAGCGCGTTCGTGCGGACGAAGACCTCCGCCCGGCCATCGCCGTTGCCGTCTTCGCGCGTCCAGGCGACCGCGGGGGCGGCGCCCGCCTCGACCAGCGATCGCTCGGCCTCCAGGAGCGACGTCTTCACCGCGCGGCGGAGGTGCGGAAGGTAACAGCCGCCGAACACGCCGTGCCAGTAGGCGTCGTTGGCCTGTCCGCGCCAGAGCGCGACCTGACCGCGCACGAGTCGCGCGTCGTCGGGCCGCCGGGCGAGCGCGGCGTGGATCGACCGCGAGAGGCGCACCATCTTCCAGTACGTGTCGGCGACTTCGGGATACTTGACGAGGAAATTCCGCCAGAAACCGCCGCGCAGCAGGCCCGCCAGCCGCTCGCCGTCGGGGAGTCGGGCGATCTCCGCCTTGGCCGCCTCGAGCGCGCGCGCGGCCGCGACCGGCAACGCCCACTCCCCCATCTCACGGTAGGACGCGGTCGGCAGGTAGACTCGCCCGCTCGCCGGAAGGCGATCGACGACATCAGCGAGCGTCGTCAGCTCAAGCCAGCTCGTGGACAGGAGTCGGTCGAAGAAGCGATCGAGCCAGCCCCCCTCGTACACGTGGGCGTACGTGCCCGGCCAGACCCCGAACTTCTCGCCGTCGTCGACCATGGTGATCGCCGCCGCGTGTCCCCGGCGCGCCTCCAGATACGCGAACGTCTCGTCGACGTCGGCGAACGGGATCAGGTACCGCAGCCGCTGGTTGATCGGAAAGACCCGGAGGCTCTGGCCCTGCTCGTCCGTCAGGTAGTAGCCGCCCAGATCGTCGACCTCGAGGCCAGTCAGGGCGAAGTGTCGGTCGTCGACGAGCACGTACGAGACGCCAGCCTCGCCCAGCACCCGTGGCAGGTGCGGCTCCCACACGCGCTCGGCCAGCCACATCCCGCGGGGTCGCACCCCGAAGTTCGACTTGAGGAACGTTGTGAGCCGCTCGATCTGGCCGATCTTGTCGTGGTCGGGCAGCACGGCGAGGATCGGCTCGTAGAACCCGCCGGTCAAGAGCTCCACCTGCCCGCGTGCGGCGACGACGCCCAGGAGGTCGAAGGTGCGGGGTGAGCGCTCGCGCAGCCACTCGAGCAGGCTGCCGGTGCAGTGGACGCTCAGCCGGACCTCGGGCCTCGCGTCGAGCCGCTCGAGGAACGGGCGGTAGGCGCGCTCCGTCGCCTCGACGAGAACATGGTCGAAGTTGCCGACCGGCTGGTGGTTATGGACGCCGAAGCAGAACGCCAGCCGGTCCATTGCCCACGGAGGCTTCACTCGCGATCGAGATCGCGGTGGACGACGGTCGGCGTGTAGCCGATCCCGGTGAGGAACCGCTTGAGCTCCTCCGCGAGCGTCACCGAGCGGTGGCGGCCGCCGGTGCAGCCGATCGCGACCGTGAGATAGGCCTTCCCTTCCCGCTCGTAGCAGGGCAGGACGAACTTCAGGAAGTCTTCGAGGCGGCGGACGAGCTCCTTGCTCTCCGGATGGTCGAGCACGAAGGCGCGCACGCGCTCGTCGCGGCCGTCGAGCGCGCGCAAGGCGTCCACGAAATGAGGGTTCGGCAGGAAGCGGACGTCGAACACGAGATCGGCGTCGAACGGGACGCCGTGCTTGAAGCCGAACGACACCACCGAGGTGGCGAGACCCGGCCGCGCCTTCGGCGCGACGTAGAGCTCGACGAGTCGGTCCTTGAGCTGGTGGACGGTCAGCGTCGTGGTGTCGACGATCCGATCGGCGATCTCGCGCAGGTCCGAGAGCGCCTTGCGTTCGGCGCGGATCCCGTCGAGCGCGTTACCGTCGCCGGCCAGGGGATGGCGCCGCCGCGTCTCGTGATAGCGGCGCACCAGGGCCTCCTCGCTGGCCTCCAGGAAGAGCACCTCCACGGTGTGGCCGCGGGTCCGGAGCTCGCGGATGGTGTCGAGCAGGCGCGAGAGATAGGCGCCCTCCCGCACGTCGACGCCGAGCGCCACGCGGACGATCGGCTGCTCGGAGCGCATGATCAGATCGGCGAAGGTCGGAATGAGCGTCGTGGGCAGGTTGTCGACGCAGAAGAACCCCATGTCCTCGAAGCACTTGATCGCGTAGCTCTTGCCGGCTCCGCTCAGGCCCGTGATGACGACGAACGACAGGGGCGCCGGCATCGCGCTAGGCTCCGCGCACGTCCACGCCGGCCGTCGGCTGCGGGCGAGTCCGGGCCCGCCGCCGGCGTGTCCGCGCCTCGCGCATCTGGCGGCAGAGGAGATCGACGGCGCCCTCGACCGCCGTCAGCAGATGGTCGGCGCTCGCCACGCTCGAGAAGGTGCCTCGTCGCGCGCGCGCGACGAGTCGGACCGTCCGCTGGAAGCGCTGGGATCCGCAGGTGACCCGGAGCGCGAGGGGCGGCGCCCCCCCGCGCGTGAGCTTCTCGACCTTCCGCTCGACCAGCGCCCGGAAGGACGGCGTCAGCACCACGCCGCGCCCGCTGATGATGAGCTGCATGGGGGGCCTCCCTCGACGGCCCGAGTCCCGGGCTTCACCGCTTCCGCGGCGCCAGGCGACGCTGATGCGAGGGCAGAATGCCGAGCTCCTCGCGGTACTTGGCCACCGTGCGCCGGGCGATCGTGAGACCGCGCTTCTGCAGCGCCTGCGCGACTTCCTGGTCGGATTGCGGCTTCGCCGGGTCCTCGGCGGCCAGGAGATCCTGGATCATCTTCTTGACCGAGACGGACGACACCATCTCCCCATCGCCCGACGCGATCCCGCTGTGGAAGAAGAACTTCAGCTCGAACAACCCCTGTGGGGTCTCGACGTACTTGTTCGTCGTCACGCGGCTGATCGTCGACTCGTGCATGCCGATGTCCTCGCCGACGTCCCGCAGCGACAGCGGACGCAGGTGGGGCAACCCGCGGTCGAGGAACTCACGCTGAAACTTCACGATCGATTGCGTGACCTTGCGGAGGGTCCGCTGCCGCTGGTCGACGCTCTTGATCAGCCACAGAGCCGACCGGAGCTTCTGCTCGACGTACTGCCGCGCCTCGTCGACGCCGGAGTTCCGGAGGAGCGACCGGTAGAGGGAGTTGACGCGGAGCCGCGGGATCCCGTCCTCGTTGAGGACGATGGTGTACTCGTTGCCGAGCTTGTACACGTAGACGTCGGGCACGATGTAGCGCGAGTCGTTGCCGCCGAACCGCCGGCCGGGCTTCGGCTCGAGCCCCATGATCTCCTCGACCGATTCCATGATCCGGTCGACGGGGAGCTTCAGGGCCCGCGCGATGTCCGGGTAGCGCCGGCGGCTCAGGTCGTCGAAGTGCGCCTCGATGATCTCGACCGAGACCGGGTCCGGCAGCGGGTCGCGCTTGAGCTGGAGCAGCAGACACTCCTGGATGGACCGCGCCGCCACGCCGGGCGGGTCGAAGCCCTGCACGAGCGTGAGGACCCGCGCCACCTCCTCGGTGGTGGCGCCGCACCGCTGGGCGATCTCCTCGTTCTCGGCGCGGAGGTAGCCGTCCTCGTCGAGGTTGCCGATGATCTCCGTCCCGATCCGGCGAACGGCGGCGTCCTCCGAGGCGAAGCGGAGTTGCTCCTCGAGATGGTCGGTCAGCGAGACCTGGGTCCGCACGACGTTCTCGAACGGCTGGTCTTCGCGATCCTCCTGCGAGACCAGCGACCGCTCCTCGTGGTCGTCGTCGGCGGACATGTACGCGGTGAAATCGAACGGGAGCTCGTCCGTCTGGCGCTCGGTGGTCGGCGGCGCCTCCGGTGTGAGCGGCTCGACCGTCGGCGCCGGCGGTGAGTCGGCGGTGACGGGCGCGTCGGCCGGCGTCTCGGGGACGTCGGGCGTGACCTCCTCTAGCAACGGATTCTCGAGCAGCTCTTTCTGGACGACCTCCTGGAGCTCGAGCGTGGACAGCTGCAGCAGCTGGATGGCCTGCTGCAGCAGCGGAGTCATGACGACTCGCTGGCTCTGCCGTAAGGAGAGGCGCGCCTCCATGGCCATGAGGGGTCTTCTGCCTCCGCCTAGAGCGCGAACCGATCGCCGAGATAGATCTCTCGGGCGACAGGGTTGTGGGCGATCTCGGTGGCGGTGCCGGCCACCAGGATCTTGCCGTCATAGAGGATGTAGGCGCGGTTGGTGATGGCGAGGGTCTCCCGTACGTTGTGGTCCGTGATGAGAATGCCGATCCCACGCTCACGGAGCCGGGCGACGATCTGCTGAATGTCGCCGATCGCGATGGGATCGATTCCGGTGAACGGCTCGTCCAGCAGCAGGTACTGCGGCGAGGTCACGAGCGCGCGCGTGATCTCGAGTCGCCGGCGCTCGCCGCCGGAAAGCGTGTAGGCCGGGTAGCGCGCGAGCGGAGTCAGGTCCAGCTCGCCGAGGAGCTCGCGCGCGCGCTCGCGGCGCTCATCGCCCGAGAGGTCGAGGGTCTCGAGGATCGCCAGGAGGTTCTCCTCGACCGTCAGCTTCCTGAACACCGACGATTCTTGCGGTAGATAGCCGACGCCCATCCGGCACCGCTGGTACATCGGCAACGCGGTGATCTCCTCACCTTCCAGGAAGATCCGGCCGCCGTCCGCCGGGAGCAGGCCGACCATCATGTAGAACGACGTCGTTTTCCCGGCGCCGTTCGGGCCGAGCAAGCCGACGATCTCGCCCCGCTGGATGTCGAGCGAGACGGAGTCGACGACTTTGCGGGTCTTGAACCACTTCATGAGGCCCTGTGCGACGAGCCCTTCCATCGGTCAGTTCTTGCAGGCTTCCGCCGTGCGCCTGGCCGCCGGCTGGCCGTCCTGCTTGTCGTCTTTGGCGTAGAAGATGCCTTTGACCCGGTCCTGCTTGCCGCCTTCCACGATCGTGCGGTCCTGAGAGATGAAGATCGTGATCGTGTCCCCGGAGACGACGTTGTCCTCCTGCCAGACGCGGGCGTTGCCGATGAGCACCACGCGCTGGTCGAGGTCGTAGTACTCGGCGCGCTGCGCCGTGCCGGTGCGGCAGTCCTTGGTGATGATCCGGACGCTCCCGGTCGAGACCGTTCTCAGCACTCGGTCGCCCTTCTCGTCGAGATAGACCTCGACCCGGTCGGCGTACTGGACCGCGTTGTCGCGCCGGGCCACGACGTTACCGCTGAAGATGACCACTCCCTCCTTGCCGAACCGCTCCATCTTCTCGGAGTCCACGGTGAGCGGCTGCGTCGTCTTCGTGGCAGCGCCCGCCGCAGGGGGTAGCGTCGAGCCCTTCGGAGCCGGCTGGCCCGCCGCGAGCCCGGGCGCCAGCGTGACGAGGATGACGGCGAGCACCGCCCGTGCGGTCATTTGCCCGTCTGGGTGAAGATCGTGTGGACCGGGCCCGCCAGCGTCGTGGACTCGTCGCCCATCCGCACGTCGAGCGCGGTGCCATCGGCGACCGCGCCGCCCCGCGAGAGCCGCACCGGCGCGTCCGTCCAGAGACGCTTCTCCGCACCCTGCCAGCGGAGGACGCTCGTCTCCAGACGGAGGCCGTCGCTCGAGGTGAGCACGACGTTGTTCCGGATCTCGAGATTCCGCGTGGCCTGGAACAGGTCGCCCTCCTCGCCGACGATCGACCAGGATCGGTCGCGCTCGAACACGTCGACCGAGATTTTCCGGAGCGCGGTGCGCCCCTCCGCGTCGAAGATCAGCGCCTGCTCGGCCTTGAGCCTCCAGCGTACGCCGCCCGTCTCTTCCTCGATCTGGGCCTCCTTGATTCGCAGGTCGGCGCTGGAGGTGACCGGACCGGTCGACTCCACGGCCGGCGTCCGGCTCTTGGCGATGAGCGTGCCCGCCACCAGGAGCACGAAGACGACGACCATTCCGAGAATTCCAGCGGCCACGCGTTGTGCTTTCATCGCTCTGTCGATTCTAAAGGGAAGACGGACCGGAATGCAATTTCGGTACCACGCTACCATATGGCCGAGGGCGAGAAAAGCGGAAACACCTTGAAAACTAAACGATCTTCGCCCGGAGGATGTCGTGCAGGTGGATGACGCCGCGGGGCCGTTGGCTCTCGTCCACGACGACGAGGCTCGTGATCTTACCCTCCATGATCTCGAGCGCCTTGGTCGCCAGGTCGTCGGCGCCGATGGTCCGCGGGGTACGGGAGACGACATCGGCCGCGCGCAATCCCTCGAGCGGTCCTCCACGCAGGTGCAGTCGGCGCAGATCGCCGTCGGTGATCACGCCGACCAGTCGGCCTTCTGCATCGACCACCGTCGTCATGCCGCACGCGTGTCGCGCCTCCCCGGCCGCGGCCGAGCGGGTGCGCTCGCGCGTCATCTCCTCCACGGCGCTCCGGAGGCTCGCGGCTTCGGTCACCATCGGCACCGTGTCGCCGCCGTGCATGAGGTCGGCCACGCGGAACAGCGCCCGCCAGCCCAGCGTGCCGCTCGGGTGGAGCGCCGCGTAATCGTCGGGCCGGAGACCGCGCAAGTCCAGCAGCGCCATCGCGAGCGCGTCGCCGATCGCCAGCGCGGCGGTCGTCGACGACGTGGGCGCCAGATTCATGGGACAGGCTTCCTCGGCCACGCTCACGTCGAGGACCACCTCGCTCTGGCGCGCGAGCGTCGACTTGGGATTGCCGGTCAGCAGCACGATCGCTACGCCCAGTCGCTTGAGCGGCGGCAGGATGGCGAGCATCTCGTCGGTCTCGCCCGAGTTCGACAGCGCCAGCACCACGTCCCCGCGCGCCACCATGCCGAGATCGCCGTGAACGCCTTCGGCCGGATGGAGGAAAAACGCCGGCGTGCCGGTCGAGGCCAGCGTGGCGGCGATCTTCCGCCCCACGAGACCGGACTTGCCCATCCCGGTGACGATGACGCGACCGACGCACGTGTGGAGTGCCTCCACGGCCCGATCGAACCGCTCGTCGAGCTTGGGGATGAGACCGAGGATCGCTTCCGCCTCGATGCGCAGCACGCGCTCGGCAAGACGGCGGTGATCGCGGCCGGGTCCGTTCATGGCTCGCCCAGCCCCGCCCGGATCGCCAGCAGCTGGTCCAGCAATCGCGGCAGGTCGTCGATGCGCAGCATGTTCGGGCCGTCCGAGAGCGGCCGGCCGTCGGGCAGCGTGCGGTCGGGGTCTTCGTGCATCTCCATGAAGAGCGCGTCGACGCCGAAGGCGACCGCCGCCCGGGCCAACCCCTGCACGTAGCGCCGCTCGCCGCCCGAGCGGTCGCCGGCGCCGCCCGGGAGCTGGACCGAATGGGTCGCGTCGAACACGACCGGATATCCCAGCTCGCGCATGATCTCGAGGCCGCGCAGGTCCACCACGAGGTTGTTGTAGCCGAACGATGCGCCGCGCTCGGTGAGCAGCAGCGCGTGGTTCCCGGTCGAGACGACCTTGTCGACGACGTTCTTCATGTCGGCGGGCGCGACGAACTGCCCCTTCTTGACGTTGACGGGTTTGCCGGTGGCGGCGGCGGCCAGCACGAGATCGGTCTGCCGGCAGAGGAACGCCGGGATCTGCAGTACGTCGAGCACCGCGGCCGCCGGCTCGACCTCCGACACCTGATGGATGTCGGACAGCACCGGCACGCCGATCTCGTCCCGGACCTTCTTGAGAATGCGCAAGCCCTCGACGAGGCCCGGCCCGCGGTAGCTACGGGCCGACGAGCGATTGGCCTTGTCGTAGGACGACTTGTAGATGAACGGCACCCGGCGCTCGGCCGCGATCGAGGTGAGCCGCTCGGCCGTCATCAGGGCGTGCTTCTCGTTCTCGATCGCGCACGGCCCCCCGATCAGCGCCAGCGGCCGGCCCGCGCCGATCGTGATGGAGCCGACCGCGACCGGGTGCCTCGTCATGGCGCGGCGTGCTCGAGGGCGGCCTTGACGAGCCCCGCGAACAGCGGGTGCGGGTCCCAGGGCCGCGAGCGGAACTCCGGATGGAACTGACCGGCCACGAAATACGGGTGCTCGGGGATCTCGATGATCTCGACGAGCTGCTTTTCCGCCCAGATGCCGGAGACGCGCAACCCGGTCTTCTCGAGCCGGGGCAGATAGTCGTTGTTCACCTCGTACCGGTGGCGATGGCGCTCCTGGATGATCCCCTGGCCGTACAGGCGCGAGGCCAGGCTGCCTTCGCCGAGGACGATTGGATAGAGCCCCAGCCGCATCGTGCCGCCCTTGTCGGCGACGGCGCGCTGCTCGGGCAGGAGATCGATCACCAGATGCGGCGCCGCCGGGTCGAACTCGGCGGAGCTCGCGCCGGCGAGGCCGCACACGTTCCGCGCGTACTCGATCACCGCGCACTGCATGCCCAGGCAGATGCCGAGGTAGGGCACGCGCCGCTCGCGCGCGTAGCGCACCGCCGCGATCTTGCCCAGGATCCCGCGGTCGCCGAAGCCGCCCGGCACCAGGATGCCGTGGACGCCCGTGAACTGGGCGTCGGCGCCGTCGCGCTCGATGTGCTCGGCGTCCACCCACTGCACGTCCACGCGCGCCTCGTTCGCGATGCCGCCGTGCGCGAGCGCCTCCACGAGGCTCTTGTAGGAATCCTTCAGCTCGACGTACTTGCCGACCACGGCGATGCGCGTCTCGAGGAGCGGAGACTTGACCCGCCGCACGACGCTCTCCCAACGCGAGAGATCGGTCGGTCGGGGCTCGAGACCGAGGAGCTTCACGATGATCTCGTCGAGACCCTCCCGGTGGAAGACGAGCGGCACCTCGTAGATCGTGTCGACGTCCTTGGCCGTGATGACGGCCTCCTCCTCGACGTCGCAGAAGAGGGCGATCTTCGACTTGATCCCCGGCGGCAGGTAGCGGTCCGTGCGACAGAGCAGAATGTCGGGCTGGATGCCGATCGCCCGCAGCTCCTTGACCGAGTGCTGCGTGGCCTTCGTCTTCAGCTCGGAGGCGGCCTGGATGAACGGCACGAGGGTGAGGTGCACGTAGATCACGTTCTCCCGGCCCACGTCCTTCTTGAACTGGCGAACGGCCTCGAGGAAGGGAAGGCCCTCGATGTCGCCGACGGTGCCCCCGACCTCGACGATGACGACGTCGGTGTCACGCGCGACCTTCCGGATGGACGCCTTGATCTCGTCGGTGATGTGCGGAATCACCTGGACCGTGCGACCCAGATAGTCGCCCCGGCGCTCCTTCTGGATGACCGAGTAGTAGACCTTACCGGTCGTCACGTTGTGGTCGCGCGTCACGCGGCTCGACGTGAACCGCTCGTAGTGCCCGAGGTCGAGATCGGTCTCGCCCCCGTCGTCGGTCACGAAGACTTCGCCGTGCTGATACGGGCTCATGGTCCCGGCGTCCACGTTGATGTAGGGATCCATCTTTTGCAGCGTCACCCGGAATCCGCGCGCCTCCAGGAGCGCGCCGATCGACGCCGCGGCCAGACCCTTGCCCAGCGACGAGACGACCCCGCCCGTCACGAAGATGTATTTCGGGGCCAACTCATCCTCCTTTCGCGATCCACTGTCGGACGTGCGCTTCCTCCATGGCACGGTTCGTGAGGGTGCCGTCGAGGCGCGCGTCCCTCACCTCGGCGAGGACACGCGCCACGGCGGGGCCCCGAGGGACACCGAGCGCGACGACGTCGTCTCCGCTCAAGGTCACGACGCGCGAGTCGAGGCCGGTGAACCAGTCGAGCGTCTCGCGGACGGCGCGCTCACCCGTCAGCCAGAGCCAGGCGAGCTCGACCGGCGCCCGTCCGCGGAGCAGGCGTGCGCGCTCGCTGGGCGCCGCGGCCGCGGCGAGCTCGGAGGCGAGCGACCCGACGGTGGCGTGGGCCCGCTCGAGGGTGGCCAGCGGCCCGCCCGCGAAGCCGAGTCGCGCGAGCGCGGCCCGGGCCGCCGCCGCCGGCCGGTCGCCGACGATCGCGAGCGCGGCGAGTCCGACCGCGTCGACCTCGAGCGCCCGGTCGCGGGCCCAGGCCAGCGCCCGGGGAAGCTCGGCGAGCCGGCGCCGGCTCGTCGCGGTGAACCGGTAGCCGGGGTCCAGCAGGCGGAAGGCCCCGGCGCGGCCGAGTCCGGCGAGGATGACCCCGGGCTGGGCTTCGCCCAGGACGCGCTCGAGCTCGGCGGCGATCCGCTGGCCCGACAGCGCGGGATACGGGACGAGACGTAGCGCGAGCGCCTGCGCCCGGGCGGTGGCCGGATCCGGGGAGAGACCGAGACGGGCGATGTACCTCGCGGCGCGAAAGATGCGGGTCGGATCCTCGACGTACGAGAGCGGGTGCAGCACGCGCAGTCGGCGACGTGCCAGATCGAGGCGCGCGCCGAGCCGATCGATCAGGCCGAACTCGCCGGAGGAAAGCTCGATCGCAAGGGCGTTGACCGTGAAATCACGCCGCCGCAGATCCTCGCCGATCCCCGCCGGCAGCACGCGCGGCAGCGCGCCCGGAGCCTCGTAACGCTCCGACCGGGACGTGGCCACGTCGATCCGTCCGAACGCGCGCGCCGTGACCGAGGCCGTCAGGAACCGGCGGTGCTCCACGACCGAGCCCCCGAGCACGCGTGCGAGGCGGCGCGCCACGGTCGGGGCGTCGCCCTCGATGACGATGTCGAGATCGCGCTCGCCGATCGGCGCGCCGCGCCACAGGTCACGGACGAGGCCCCCCACGAGATACGCGCGGCCGTCGTGCTCCTCCGCGATCCGCCCGATGGTCTTGAGGAGCTCCCGGACATCGCCCGGCAGGCTCCGGCTGACGCGGCCGGCGGCCGACGCCTCGGCCACGCCGAGGCAGGCGAGTCGGCCACTGACGGCACCCCGGATGCTCCGCGCGCTTCGCACCGTGACGAGCGGAGCGCCGGCCGCGAGCAGACGGCGCAGGACGGTCTCGCCGGCGCCTGGATCGACGGCTGGCAGCGAGCGCGCGATCTCCACGGCGCGTAGCTCGCCGAGGCCGAGCGAGGCCGCGCGGACCAGGTCGTCGCGCAGCACGTGTGACGCACCGGCCGCCAGCAGACCGGCGTTCCGCTTGCGCACCCGGGCCAGCGCGTCGGCCACGGTAATGGCCGCCGGCGCCACCACGACGGCGACATCGGCGAGGTCGGCCGCCGCGAGGGCGACTTGCGGGTACACGTGCGCCCGCTTCGCCACGGTCACGCCCGCGGGTGGAAGCGCCGATACATCGTGAGCAACGTCGCCGACGGCAGGTGCGTGTAGATCTGCGTGGTCGCGATGTCGGCGTGGCCGAGCATGGCCTGGATCGAGCGGAGATCGGCGCCGCCCTCGAGCAGGTGGCTCGCGAACGAGTGCCGGAGCACGTGGGGCGAGACGCGCTGGCGGAGGCCGGCTCTGGCCGCGGCCTGCCGCACGATCGTCCAGAGCGACTGCCGCGATAACCGGCCGCCGCGGGGATTCACGAACAGTCGACCACTGTCGCGGACCCGCGTAGACAAGGGACGGGTCTCTCGAAGGTAGCGTCTCACCCACTGCGCAGCTTCCCCGCCGACGGGAACGAGGCGCTGCTTCCGTCCCTTGCCGGTGCAGACCACGTAGCCCGCGGTGAGGTTGACGTCGTCCAGCGTGAGGCCGAGGCATTCGGAGGCGCGCATCCCGGTGGCGTAGAGGAGCTCGAGGACCGTTCGGTCCCGCACGCCGCGCGGGTGCGTCAGGTCGGGCGCTTCGACGAGCGCCGCGGCGGCCTCCCGCGAAAGGGTCCGCGGAAGCGCTCTCGAGCGCCGTGGCGCCTCCAGATGCTCGGTGGGATCGCGCCGCAAGGCGCCTTCGCGGAGCAAATGCTTGTAGAGCCCCCGGAGCGCCGAGATGCGCCGCGCGACGCTGGCCGGTCGGAGGCCGCGGCTCCGCAGGAGGTCGAGGTACCCGACGATGTCGTCGGGGCCAACCCGATGCAGGCTCCGGTGCTGAGCGTTCAGGAACTGCGTGAAGTCGGTGAGGTCGCGTCGGTAGGCGTTGAGAGTATTTCGGGAGGCCCCCCGCTCTGCCTGGAGGGCACCGAGATACTCGACAACCACATCGGTCATAGAGTGACCACGTCGGATTCTATCACGACGCTTCCGAATCGCGAAGCGTGCACCGCCGTCGTGACGCGCATCGCGCGCCGCCTCAGGCGTCGACGGTGCCGTGGTGTTCGCGCCGCCTGAAGAGGTTCAGGAGGGCGGTACGCTCGGAGATGCTGAGCGCGACGCTCGCGCCCCAGAAGAGCGCCACGCCGACGACGATCGCCGCCGCCAGCCACGCGACGTCGAGCGCGAGCGAGCGCCGAGACGGCCACAGGGCGAGCGCCAGCCAGCACGAGCCCGCGAGCGGAAGCGATGCCAGCGTCGTTCGACAGGCACTGCTCACGAGCGCACGCCCGCCGAGCCGGCCGAGCCGCCAGCGCGCGATCACCAGGAGGGCGACCAGATTCACGTACGCCCCGACGGACGCCGCGCCCGCGAGGCCGGCGTGCCCCAGCGGGCCCATCAGGGCGAGAGCCGCCACGACATTCGCGACGATCGACACGATGCCCCAGCGGACGGCCGTCGCGGCGTCCCCGAGCGCGTAGAAGGCCTGCGCCACGATGCGCGAGCCGGCGAATCCGGCCAGGCCGAGGGCGTACCACGCGAGCGCCTCCGCGGTGGCCGACGTCTCCACGGGACCGAATCGGCCGCGCTCGAAGAGCACGCGCACGATCGGCGTCCGAAGCACGACGAGGCCGACCGTGGCCGGCACCGACACGTAGAGAGCGAGCCGGAGGGCGAAGCTCAGGGTGGCGGCCAACGCTGGATGGTCCTGCGCGGCTGCCTGGCGCGACATGACGGGCAGCGACGCCGAGGCGAGCGCGATGCCGAAGACGCCCAGGGGGAACTCCATGACACGGTCGGCGTAGTAGAGATACGAGATCGAGCCCAGTGGCAGGAGCGACGCCAGCAACGTGTTGACGAACACCATCACCTGCACCGCCGCCAGGCCGAAGACGGCGGGCAGCAGGAGCCGGGTGATCCGCGCGATCGCCGGGTGGCGGAGCTCGGTCGAGGGAGCCACCAGGAGCCCGAGCGCGGAGAGACTGGGCACCTGCACGAGCAGCTGGCCGACCCCTCCCACGAGCACGCCGATCGCCAGCGAGAGGATCGGCGGCTCGACGTGATGCAGAAGCAGCACGACCGCGCCGATCATCCCGACGTTGAGGACAGCCGGTCCGATCGCGCCGGCGAAGAACCGGCTTTGGGAGTTGAGCACGCCGGTGGCCATCGCGGCCAGGCCGACGAGCGGCAAGTAGGGGAACATGACCTGCGTCAGAAACACCGCCAGCGTTGCCTGCGAAGGGTCGCTCATGAAGCCGGGCGCGATCACCTTCAGGATCAGGGGCGCGCCGAGGATACCCAGCGCCGCGGTCACCGTCAGCACGAGGAGCGCAAGCCCCAGCACGGCGCGCAGCATCCGGGTGAGCTCCGGCCGCTCGCGGGTCGACGCGTAGTCGGTGAAGACGGGAATCATCGCGGTGGACAGGGCCCCTTCGGCGAGGAGCCGCCGGAGGATGTTGGGGATCCGGAATGCGACGAAGAATGCGTCGGTGACGGGGCCAGCGCCGAATGCCCGCGCCACGACCATGTCGCGCACGAATCCGAGCAGCCGACTCAGCAGGGTCGCGCTGGCGATGCCGCCGAGGGCCCGGACGACCTGCCCCTCGCTCGCGCTCACCTTGAAATTCCTCCGGCCCTCGGGCATGATGCAGCGCGTACGCGACAACGACCGCGGGGCTGGGACCCTGCCGACCGCGGCGCGACTACACGGTAAGGAGCGTTCACGTGGCGAACACGAAGTCGGCAATGAAACGCATTCGGCAGAACGAACGACGGCGCCTGCGCAACCGCGCCCTGCGCACGAAGATCCGCGGCGCGATCAAGACCGCGCGCGCCATCGAGGGCGCCGGACGCGCCGCGGCTGTCCGCGACGCCATCCGCGTGCTCGACAAGGCCGTCACCAAGGGCGTGATCCACCGCAACACCGCGGCGCGCAAGAAGTCCTCGCTCGCCCGGCGTCTCGTCGCCGCGCAGTAGCCCCGATTCCCCTCTCCGTCCTTCTCACCGGGACGCTGCGCCGGCGTCGCAGCGTGATGATGGACCCGCCGATGGCCGCGGACGTCCGCCCAGTCGGTAGAGCAGCTCGATCGCCGCGTCGGTGAGACACGCACCCGCGTCGGGGCCGTAGATCGTGGCGCACGCGACATACGCCCGGCGGGTGGAATCCTCGGGTGTCGTGAAGTACCCGAGGTAGTCGTTCGACAGCCCCGCGACGAACACCGGCGCGAACAGCGCCCGCGCCTCGCGCTTGATCGCCTGACCGAACGACGTCTGCAGCTCGCCGGGCATCGTCACCCACGCCGTGTCGCCGAGCGCGGCGGCGACGAGCTCGGTGTCGGCGGGCATGACGGAGCCGAGGGGAATCGCCATGAGTTCGGGCGCCCATCGGCCGGCGCAGCGCTTGAGCGACAGGGCCGCCGGGGGCAGCGTGACCCGGCGCTCCGAGACCCGGAGCGTGGTGACGGGCAATGGCTTGGCCTGTGCCCAGCCCGCCTCGACCGCGGCCGCGAGGGCGCTGGACACCTCTCGCAGCGCGGCCTCGCCGTGACGGGCGGGGCTCACGTCGCCGACCGCTCCGTTGACGAAGAGGGCCGGCGCCCCGAGCCGCTGCTCGAGCCGCGCGGAGGCAGCCCCCATGACGTCGCCCGAGAGGCGAAGGTTGGCCGCGGAGAGCATCGTCCCGTGGATCGCGAAGTTCCAGACCAGCGCGAGCGGCGCTCCGCCGACGGTCGTGAGCTTCAACACCACGATCTCCTGGTCGAGCGGCCGCGCGAGCCGGCTCGCCGTCACCGTGGGCGCCGTGACCGTCGTCGCGGCGACGCGCGCCGGCGCGCGCGCGCCATCGGCCTGTCGGATCGCGGTCGCGGCGCCCTCGACGAGCGCCTCCCGTACGACCGGGTCCAGGCGATCGACCGCGACCAGGCCCATGAGCGCCGAGTCCAGGAACGCGCCCGGGCCCGAGTGAGTGTGCGAGGCCGAGACGATGAGCGTCGTCGCCGGAACGCCGACGCGCGCCAGGCGATCTTGAACGGCGCGGGTGAATGCGCCGTCGACTGCGATGAGGTCGAGCGTGACCCACGCCAGTCGCGCGGCTCGGGTTTCCAGCACGAGCGCCCGCGCCGCCACCGGATCGTGTTCGCCGACGGAGGGCGTGAACCAGAACGCGTGGGCGTACCGGCCGAAGACGTCGGGAAACGCGAGGCGGCGCTTCATGCTGCCGTAGCCCGCCAGGGGCGTGCCGGGCGGGACCCGCAGCGTGGCGTACGCCGCACCGGCGGTCACACACTCCGCGCAGCGCTCGGCGGCACCCGCGATCCCCGTGACACACGCTCCCCCGAGGAGGAGGCCGAGGAGGATCCAGCGACCGATCACCTCTCCGCACACAGATCGGCCACCAGGGTCGCCATCTCGGCCCGAGGCTCACCGCTGCTCTTGAGCCGGCGTTCGACGTCCCAGCACCGACGGAGCTTCCAGGCAAAGAGGGTCTCGGACCCGCTCGTGGAGCCGGTGAGCGCCTCGATCACGGCCGGTGGCCGGCGGAGCGCGCGGGCGATCTCCTCGACGGCCCGGCCCCGACGGCGCCACGCGACGGCGGTCCACGCGGTTCTCACGTCGCGCGCCAGCACGGAGAGCAGGAGCATCGCGTCCTCGGTGGCGAGGAGCCGGTCGAGTGTCTTGAGCGCGCCCGCGATGTCGCGGCGCTCCACGGCGCGCGTCAGGTCGAAGATCGCGTCCAGCCGATGCTCCCCCACGACCGCCCCGACGTCCTTGACGCCGACGGCGCGGTTGTCGGGCCCACCCGCGAGCGCGGCCTTGCGCGTCTCGCCGAGGAGCGTGGCGGTGTCCTCACCGGTCAGCTCGACGAGGAGTCGCGCGGCCTCGTCGCTGACGCTCAGCCCTTCGAGGGCCGCGCGCTGACGCAGCCAGCCCGCGAGGTCTCGTCCCCCTCGAGTCGGAAGCTCGACGAGCGCGGCGCCCGGCAAAGCGCTCAGCAGCCAGTGGTCGTTCCGGCGCTCGCGCGAGGCGCGCAGCGCCTCATCGGCCAGCAGCAAGAGGCAGGTTGCCGGATTCGGGTTTGCGGCGTAGGCCGCGAGCGCGTCCGTCGCCTTCGCCGGGAGGGCCTGGGCGCGCCGAACGGCCACGAGCCGGCGCCCGCTCCCGAACGGTAGGGTCATGGCCGACCGGACGAGGTCGTCGACACTGCGCTCGCGCCCGTCGAACACCTCGCGGCCCCAGGCCGCCAGCGTGGAATCGGGAAAAAGCCCACGCGTCGCGGCGGCCAGCGCGTCGTCGAGGAGCTGGACGTCGCCGCCGTGGAGCAGAGTGATCGGTGGCGCCTCACCGCGCTCGGCCAGGCGCACGAACATCGCGTAGTCCATTTACCGAGTGCTCGTAGACCGAGGCGACCGAGGGTGGCCTGCTGTAGGAGCGAGTGGCTCCGCTCGCCCGGTCAACCCCCTCGGTCGGGCTGGCTCCGCTCGCTCGATCAATCCGGTCGGTATTGGCTGGCTCCGCTCCATGCTCGACGGTGTCAAAATCGGTCGACGGTCAGGCTCACGATCGCCCGCGCGATGTCGATCGCGGCCGCGCGGACCGCCGACTCCTCTCGCGAAATGGTCTGGGAGACGGCGCCCAGGACCTGGAAGTCGGCTTTCTCCTGCAGACGTTGCTGCTCGAAGAGGACCGTGTTCCGCCGCACGTCGCGGAGACGGAGGTTCATCGTGACCACCAGCCGATACTGGCGCACGTTGGCGTGGGAGTCGAACGCGATCGACTGCAGAGTGTAGCCGATCACTTCCCCGTCGAGGATGGCGTCCGCGTCGTCCGTCCCGACCACGCGGAGCCGACCGTTGGTGGAGAAGGCCTCGACGACGGCGCTCGTGAGGAAGTTCTCCACGGCGGGCTCCGCGGTCTTGTTCGTGAAGACCGGCACGGCCACCGTCTGGATGTGGTTCGGGAGGTTGCCGCGCAGCGAGTAGCCGCAGCCCGCGGGCGCGACGACGAGCACGGTGAGGCCGAGCGCGAGCGCGCGGCCGGATCCTGTCACGCGCGGGTCACGATATTGACCAGCCGGTTCGGGACGACGACGACCTTCTCGACGCGGCGGCGCTCGACCCACGGCTTCACGCGGTCGTCGCCGAGGGCCAGTTGGCGGATCCGATCGTCCCCGGCGTCGACGTCGACGAGCAGGCGCCCGCGCACCTTGCCGTCCACCTGGACGACGACCGTGACTTCCGTCTTCTGGAGCGCCGCCGGGTCGGCGACGGGCCAGCGCTGCTTGAAGAGGCTCTCGGCGTGGCCGAACCGCGACCAGAGCTCTTCGGTGACGTGGGGGCAGAAGGGGCCGAGCAGCAGCAGCGTCGTCTCGACCGCCTCGCGCAAGAGCGCGGCGCGCTCCCCGGCGGCGGCGCCGCCCGCACCATCGCCGGACGCGGCCTCGAAGGCCTGCAGCGCGTTGACGAGCTCCATGATCGCGGCGATCGCGGTGTTGAAGTGGAACTCGCGGTCGAGGTCGTCGGTGACGCGTCCGATTGTCTCGTGGATCACCCGACGGAAGGCGCGCCCGGCCTCGGTGGTCGGGGTCCAGGGCCCGGGGGAGCGCCTGGCCCCCCTGATCTCATCAATGTGGGCCGCGACGAAGCGCCAGACGCGGTTGAGGAAGCGGGAGGCACCCTCGATGCCCTGGTCGTTCCACTCCAGGTCTTTTTCCGGCGGCGCCGCGAAGAGCTCGAACAGGCGCCCCGTGTCGGCGCCGTACTTCTCGCGGACGAAATCGTCGGAGACCACGTTGCCCTTCGACTTCGACATCTTCGCCCCGTCCTTGATGACCATGCCCTGGCTGAGCAGCGCCATGAACGGCTCGTCGATCTTCGTGAGGCCGAGGTCGCGGAGCACCTTCGTGTAGAACCGCGCGTAGAGGAGGTGGAGCACCGCGTGCTCGATGCCGCCGATGTATTGATCGACCGGCATCCAGTAGTCGGCGGCGCTCCGCTCGAACATCCCCGTGTCGTGGTGGGGCGAGCAATAGCGCAGGAAGTACCACGACGATTCCACGAAGGTGTCCATCGTGTCCGTCTCGCGCCGCGCGTGGCCGCCGCAGCGTGGGCAGGTCGCGTTGACGAAGCTCGCGACGTTCGCCAGCGGCGAGCCGCCCTTGCCGGAGAGCTGCACATCCCGGGGCAGCGTCACCGGCAGGTTCTGCTCGGCTTCGGGCACCATGCCGCAGGTGTCGCAGTAGAGCACCGGGATCGGCGCGCCCCAGTATCGCTGGCGGCTGATGCCCCAGTCGCGGAGACGATAGTTGACCTTGGCGGTGCCGAGGCCACGTGAGACCAGCCAGTCGGTCGCTCGACGCTTCGCCTCGGCGACCGCGAGGCCGTCGAGGAAGCCGGAGTTGATCTTGACGCCGTCGCCGGTGTACGCCTTCCCGGTCCACCCGTCCGGGCGCTTGACCGTCTCGATGATGGGCAGGCCGTGCTGCTCGGCGAATTCCCAGTCCCGCTCGTCCTCGCCGGGGACCGCCATGACGGCTCCGGTGCCGTACCCCATGAGGACGTAGTCGGCGATGAACAGCGGGACGGCGTCCTCGTTGAATGGATTCACGACTCGAGCCGAGAGGCGGAGCCCTCGCTTGGGCCGGTCCGCGGCCGTCCGCTCGATCTCGGACTGGCGCGCGACCTCGGCGCGGAAGCGCGCGACGGCGGCGCGCTCGGCGGGATCGTTCACGATGCGGTCGACGAGCGGGTGCTCGGGAGCCAGCACCGCGTAGGTCATGCCGAAGACAGTGTCCGGCCGCGTCGTGAAGACGCGGATCGAAAGCTCCGGTCGTCCCTCCACCGGCAGATCGAACTCGACGCCCTCGCTCTTGCCGATCCAGTTGCGCTGCATCGTCAGCACGCGCTCGGGCCAGCCGGGCAGCCGGTCGCACCAGGCGAGCAGCTCTTCCGCGTAGCTCGTGATTTTGAAGAACCAGCCGTCGATCTCGCGCGGAGTCACCTCGGAGTCGCAGCGCCAGCACCGGCCGTCCTCGACCTGCTCGTTGGCGAGGACCGTTTGGCAGGACGGGCACCAGTTCACCGTCGAGCGCTTTCGGTAGGCGAGGCCCCGCTCGAGCATCTTGATGAAGATGAGCTGCTCCCATTTGTAGTAGGCCGGTTCGCAGGTGGTGACCTCCCGGTCCCAGTCGTAGGAGATCCCCATCTTCATGAGCTGCGAGCGCATGTAGTCGATGTTCTCGTAGGTCCAGATCACCGGATGCACGCCGTGCTCGATGGCGGCGTTCTCGGCCGGCAGCCCGAAGGCGTCCCAGCCCATCGGGTGCAGCACGTTGTACCCGCGCATCCACTTGTAGCGGGCCAGAAGGTCGCCGATCGCGTAGACGCGCACGTGGCCCATGTGGATGCGCCCCGACGGGTACGGGAACATCTCGAGGCAGTAGAACTTCGGCCGGCTCGGGTCCTCGCGGACGCGGAACTGCCTGGTCTCTTCCCAGACCGCCTGCCACTTGGCCTCGATCTCACGGAACGGATAGCGGTCGGTCGACATGATTAAGCTAAATTTTTAACATCCTTAGGGGGCAGGGGCAAGAAATGCTGGGAGGGTCGGGCGCGGGCCCGACCTACTTCTGCACGCCGAGCAAGCCGAGCGCCTCGTTGGCTTCGCGCATGGCGTCGGTGTGCTTGCCCTCCTTGTGGAGCGACGAGGCGCGGTCGAGCTTCGCCCGGGCGTCCTTCACCTTCGTGTCGTTCGGGTTCATGGTCGCGGCGGCGTCCCTGCCCTGCTTGATGAGGACGGGACACTGGGACGCGGAGGCCGGCGACGCGACGAGCGACAGCACCAACGTCCACGAGACGCATCCCAGCAGGAGTCGCATCGTGGTCCTCCTTCAAGAAGGGCGATGGCCAGAAGGACTACGGCGCAGCGCGACGGTCGGATCTGCCGCGCCACGCCGCAGCTGATGTGATTACTTCTTCAGGTCCGCGGCGGCCTCGTTGGCCAGCTTCAAAGAGTCCGCGTGCTTCCCACCGTCGTGCAGTTTCTGCGCCTCGTCGAGCTTGGCGACCGCCGCCTTCACCTTGGGGTCGTCCGCCTTCATCTTCGCGGCCGCCTCACGGCCTTCCTTGATCACCTTCGGGCAGGAACTCGCGAACGCCGCGCCCGCGGTGAAGGCAACCGCCACCACTACCACCGTGACTGCCATGAGCTTCCTCAAGAGCTGTCACCTCCCCTCTGGCCTGGTAGGCCACCGTCATTGTAACAGCCGGTCGTCGCTTGTGGTTCCATTCGACGTCGACGGATGGAAGTGGTCGAAGATCCGCTGCGCGAGTTTCGGGGTGACCTTCGGCACCGCGGCCAGCTCGGCGACCGACGAGTCGCGGACGCGCCGCGCCGAGCCGAGCGTTTTCAGGAGGCTCGTGCGGATCGTCGGCCCGATGCCGGGGATCGTATCGAGCACGGACTGGATCGTGCGCTTCGCTCGGAGCTTCTTGTGGTACGTGATCGCGAAGCGGTGCGCCTCGTCGCGGATCCGCTGGAGCGTGTGGAGCGCGGGCGACGTCGGATCGAGCACGAGCGGGTGCAGGCTGTCGGCCTGGTAGACCTCCTCGGCCTGCTTGGCGAGCCCGACGGCGGGGATGTAGTCGAGCCCGAGGTCCTGGAGCACCTTGAGCGCGACGTTGAGCTGGCCGCGCCCACCGTCGATCAGAAGGAGGTCGGGCAGCACGCTCCCCTGCTCGAGCGCCTTCGCGAAGCGCCGCGTGAGCACCTCGTTCAGTGAGGCGAAATCGTCGGCCCCGGCGACCGTCCGGATCCGGAAGCGCTTGTAGTCGTCCTTCTTGAGCCCGCCGTTCTCCCAGACGACCATCGATCCGACCTGCTCGGTCCCCTGGATGTTGGAGATGTCGTAGCCCTCGATGCGGTTCGGGAGCCCGGGCAGGCCGAGCGCCCGCTGGAGCTCTTCCAGGACGAGCTGCTGGCGGTTGTCGCGGGCGAGCAGACGGTTCTGGAGCGCGATCGCGGCGTTCGCCTCGGCCATCGCGACGAACTGTCGCTTGGCGCCCCGCTGCGGGGCGTGCAGCTGCACCCGGCGGCCGACGAGCGTCGAGAGCCACTCGGTCGTGAGCTCCGTCTCGGGCAGCTCCTCGGAGAGGAGGAGCTCGGGCGCCGGGGGGACCGCCTTGCCGTAGAACTGGCGCACGAACGCCGAGAGGATCTCGCCGTCGCTCCATCCGGCGACGCGGTCGAAGAAGAACGGCTCCTGGCCGACCAGGCGGCCCTTGCGGACGAAGAACAGCTCCACGCACGCGTCGTCGCCCTGGCGCACGACCCCGATGACGTCCTGGTCGACGTCGTCCGTCGAGATGATCTTCTGGCGCTCGCGGACCTTGTTGAGGGACTGGATCTGGTCGCGGAGCACCGAGGCGCGCTCGAACTTCAACTCGGCCGCGGCCTCCTCCATCTCTTTGGTCAGGCGTCGCGCCAGCTCCTCGTCGCGACCCTCCAGGAAGTGCATGACGTCCTGCACGGTCTTCGCATAGCCCTCGCGGGTCTCCCAGCCCGTGCAGGGGGCGTTGCAGCGGTGGATCGCGTACTGGATGCAGGGCCGCTCGAGCGAGCCGTCGATCGTGATCGAGCAGGTGCGGAGCGGGAAGAGCTGGCGCGTGAGGCGGAGCGTCTCGCGCATCGCGGTGGCCGGATAGAAGGGGCCGTAGTAGAGCGCGCCGTCGTGCTGCACGCGCCGAGCCACCAGCAGCCGGGGAAACGCCTCGTTCGTGGTGAGCTTCAGAAACGGGTAGTGCTTGTCGTCGCGCAGGATGATGTTGTAGCGGGGCCGGTGCTTGCGGACCAGGTTGGCCTCGAGCATGAGCGCCTCGAGCTCGTTGTCGGTGACGATGTACTCGAGGTCGCGGATCTGCCGCACGAGCGCGTCGGTCTTGGGGTCGCGGGGCCGCGACTCCTGGAAGTAGGATCGCACGCGACCGCGCAGGGACGCCGCCTTGCCGACGTAGAGGACCTGCTGCTTGCCGTCCCGGTAGAGGTAGACGCCGGGCCGATCGGGCACCCGGGCGAGCTTGTCTTCGAGAGTCACGGGCTCGCCTCGCCTCCGGCTGCGGCTCGCACGGCCGCCATCCTCACTTGAGCTGCTGCTTGCGCAGCGACTTGAGCCGGTCGCGAAGCTCGGCCGCCTGCTCGAAGTCGAGACGCTTGGCCGCCTCCTTCATCCGCGCCTCCAGCTCGAGGATACGTGAGTGGAGGGCCGCCGGTGACTCGAACGTCTCCGTCGTCGGTTCCTCCACCGGCACCGTGTAGTAGTCGCGCTCGTAGATCGTCTGGAGCAGCTCGCGGATCGAGGACTTGATCGATTCCGGCGTGATCCCGTGCGCGTCGTTGTAGGCGCGCTGCAGCTCTCGCCGGCGCTCCGTCTCGTGGATCGTGGCCGCCATCGAGTCCGTGACATGGTCCGCGTACATGACGACCTCGCCGTTGATGTTGCGCGCCGCCCGCCCCGCCGTCTGGATGAGGGAGGTCGCCGAGCGGAGGTAGCCTTCCTTGTCGGCATCCAGGATCGCCACCAGCGACACCTCCGGGATGTCGAGCCCCTCGCGGAGCAGGTTGATCCCGATGAGACCGTCGAACTTGCCGAGCCGGAGATCGCGGATGATCGCGACCCGGTCGAGCGTGTCGATGTCGGAGTGCAGGTAGCGTACTCGGAGCCCGAGCTGCTGGTAGTACTCGGTGAGGTCTTCCGCCATGCGCTTGGTCAGCGTCGTCACCAGCACGCGCTCGTCGCGCTCGGCCCGCGCCCGGAGCTCGCCGAGCAGGTCGTCGACCTGGTCCTTCGCCGGCCGCACGATGATCCGCGGGTCGGTGAGCCCGGTCGGCCGGATCACCTGCTCGGCGACCGTGTCGGCCGCGAGGTCGAGCTCGTAGGGCCCCGGCGTGGCCGAGACGTAGATCGTCTGGCCGGTCAGTCGGGTGAACTCGTCGAACGTGAGCGGTCGATTGTCGAACGCGGAGGGCATCCGGAACCCGTACTCGACGAGCGCCTCCTTACGCGACCGATCCCCGTAGTACATCCCGCGGACCTGCGGCACTGCGACGTGGCTCTCGTCGATGATGATGAGCGCATCCTTCGGCATGTACTCGATCAGCGTCGGCGGCGCTTCTCCCGGCCGGCGCCCGGTCAGGTGGCGCGAGTAGTTCTCGATCCCGTGACAATAGCCGAGCTCTCGCAGCATCTCGATGTCGAAGAAGGTCCGCTGCTCCAGCCGCTGCGCCTCGAGGAGACGATTTCGCTGACGCAGGAACGCGAGCCGCTCCCCGAGCTCCTCCTGGATGGTCTCGAACGCCCGCTCGAGCTGCGATGCCTCGGTGACGTAGTGACTCGCCGGGTAGATGTGGACCCGATCGACGCGCTCGAGCACCGCCCCCCGGAGCGAGTCGATCCGCGAGATCGCGTCGATGACGTCCCCGAAGAGCTCGACCCGGAGCGCGATCGACTCTTCGTTCGCCGGGAAGACCTCCACCACGTCGCCCCGCACGCGAAACGTCCCGCGATGGAAGTCGTAGTCGTTCCGCTCGTACTGGACCGCGATGAGCCGTCGGATGATCTCGTCCCGGTCGATCCGGTCGCCCTCGCGGAGCTCGAGGTGCAGGCCCTGGTACGTGTCGGGCTCGCCGATGCCGTAGATGCACGAGACCGAGGCGACGACGAGGACGTCGCGTCGCTCGAGGAGCGACTTGGTCGCCGAGTGGCGCATGCGGTCGATCTCGTCGTTGATGAGGGCGTCCTTCTCGATGTACGTGTCCGACTGCGGGATGTACGCCTCGGGCTGGTAGTAGTCGTAGTACGAGACGAAGTACTCGACCGCGTTCGACGGGAAGAACGCCCGGAACTCGCTGAAGAGCTGGGCGGCGAGCGTCTTGTTCGGCGAGATGACGAGTGTCGGCCGGTCCAGGTTCGCCACGACGTTGGCGATCGAGTAGGTCTTGCCCGAGCCGGTCACGCCGCGCAGCACCATGTGGCGCCGGCCTTCGCGGACGAAGGTCGTGAGGGCGGCGATCGCCTGCGGCTGGTCGCCGCTCGGCGAATACTCAGACGACAACCGGAACACGGCGTCGGCTACGTCAGGACGGGGTCGGGACGGCGAGGAGATATTTTCGCCACGAGTCGAGCAGCGAGTGCGCGTGCGGATGCCGGAGCATGTGCGTCGAGAACACGAACTTCGGATGCACCGGCTCGCGGATGAGGCGCATCCCGACCTCGTCGGCGAGTCGGTTGCCCTTCCGGAGATTGCAGCGCAGGCAGGCCGCGACCACGTTCACCCAGGTCGTCTCACCCCCGCGCGAGCGCGGCACAACGTGGTCGACGGTGAGCCGCTCGCCGCGGCGGTTGCAGTACTGGCACGTGTACCCGTCCCGCCTCAGGATGTTCTTCTTGTTGAAGGCCACGCGATCGAGGAACGGCTTGCGGATGTAGATCGCGAGTCGGATGACGGCCGGGAGGGCGAACGTCACCGAGGGCGACCGCACCACACGCGGAGACGCTTCGACCGCTTCCGCCTTACCGGCCAGGAGTAACGTGATCGCGCGGCGTGCGTTGGTGAAATGCAGTGGCTCAAAGGTGTAGTTGAGCACCAATACCGCGATTTCATCCATACTTACCGAGTTAGTCTAGTCGGCGCCTCCCGGAGTGTCAAATCACGGGCCCGGGGTTGCGCGTCGGTGGCGTCCCTCGATCGCGTCCACCAGGATGCCCTCCCGCAACCCGTACTCGCTGACGCGAAGGGTCTCGAGCCCGATCTGATCCAGCGTCGCCACCACGATCGCGATACCCGGGATGATGAGGTCGGCGCGGCCCGGCTCCAGACACGGGAGCGCCGCGCGCTCCCCGAGCGTGAGGCCGCCCAGTCGAGCCGACAGCCGCTCGACGGTCGTGCGGGCCAGCCGGTGCCCCTGCACCCGTTCGGGATCATAGCGGGCGAGCCCGAGGTCGAGCGCCGCCAGCGCCGTCACCGTCCCGGCCGTTCCGACGAGGTGGGCGATCCGAGCGGTGCGAATCGTCTCGGGGAGCTCGCGGCCGAGGTGGGCGCGTACCTCGTCATAGAGCGCGCGATAGCGTCGCGAGTCGACCGCGCCCGGGAACGAGAACCGCTCGGCGAGGGGAACGACGCCGAGCCGCAGGCTCACCATCGATTGGATCACGTCGTCGTCGGCCAGCACGTATTCCGTGCTGCCGCCGCCGATGTCGAACGTGAGGACCGGGCCTCGCAGGGGACCGAGCCCGAACCGCACGCCGCGGAGCGTGAGGCGGGCCTCGGCCTCACCGCTCACGACCTCGACGCGCTGGCCCGTCGCGTGCTCGACCGCGGCCGCGAACGCGCGGCCGTTCGACGCCTCGCGCACGGCGCTGGTGGCCACGATGTAGATGTCGCGCGCGCCGAGCCGGACGCCCCGCTCGACGTAGCCGTCCACCACCGCGAGCGTTCGCGCCATCGGCGCCTCACCCAGGCCGCCGGTGCGGGCGAGTCCCTCGCCGAGCCGGGTGATCGTCTGGTCCTGGTCGACGACCCGCCACGTCCCCGAGTCGGTCACGTCGGCGACGAGCAGCCGGACCGTGTTGCTGCCGACATCGATGGTGGAGACGCGCATCGGCGAGAGAGAAAACGCCCCGCCGGGAGTCCCGGCGGGGCGTGTGAGCCTCGAAGCCCTACCGGCTACTTGCCCTTCAGGGTCCGGATGTAGTTCACGATCTCCCAACGCTCGTTGTCCGGGAGGTGCTTCCAGGGGGGCATGGCGCCACGGCCGTTCGACATCTTCCAAAACAATTCACCATCGGTTTGCTTCTGGACGGCCTCGGAGGTCCAGTTCGCGGGCTTCGGCGGAGGCAGCGCCGCGGCCGCCGGGCCGTCGCCCTTTCCCCCGGGCCCGTGGCACGAGACGCAGTTCGTCTCGACCGCCTTCTTCGCGTTGCCGATACCTTTCACCGGGTTCTTCACCGCCTTGGCCTCGGGCGGCGCGACCCACGGCCCTTGGGCCGAGACCACCGCCGCGCCGGTCCAGACTAGGAGCGTGATCACGGCAACGGCGATGCTCAGCGACTTCCCGAACGCGCTCATGAGGCCTCCTCTTCTACGACACGGAGATCGTGATGATGTTCACAAAACAAACGCCATTTAACACTCCTGGGACGAACGAGGTCAAGCAGATATTCGGCGTAAGCGCGTTGCGGCGAGCCAGCAGAGCGCCGCGACGACGCCGTAGGCGCCGGCGACCTGTCTCGGGAGGATCGCCGGCGCGGCCCACGGCCAGAAGAGCGCACCGCTGGCGAGCGGCGAATGGATCACGCCGAAGAGCGCGGCGACGCTCGCAACCGCGAATAGGAGACCAGCGACCACCAATCGGTGGTCGATGATCGCCGCCAGCGCCCATCCCCAGAGCACGGCGGTCAAGATGAATCCGTTCCCCAGCGCGAGCAGCGCCTGGTAGCCGACGGCGGCGTCGCCCGTGAGGGCGGTCGGCGAGGTGCCGAGCGCCGAGAGGAGGCTTCCCGATTCGATCAGCACGACCGCCGCCGCCACCGGCACGAACGTGACGGCGACCGCGGCGCCGTACCGCGGCGGCGTCGCCAGGAACCCCTGGGCGGTGATCTCCAGACCGATGAAGACGAGGATCGGCGCGATCGCCGCTTCCGGCAACACGCCGATGAGCAGCGAGAGCACGCCCGCGGCCGACCCCGCGCCGATCACGAGTCCGGTGGCGAGCGTGTAGCCGGCGCGCGCGCCCATCGCCTTGTAGGCGGGGTGGCCGATGTAGGGCGTGTTCTGGATGACGCCGCCGCAGCACCCCGCCAGGACGGTGGCCGCGGCTTCGGTCAACAGGATGTCGCGCGCGCGGTACTCGTCACCGGCGGCGGCCGCGCTCTCCGTGTTGTCGATCCCGCCGATGGTCGTCACGAGCGCGAACGGGAGCGCGATCGACAGATACGGCAACGTCTCGGGCAGCGCGTCGAGCCAGCCGAGCGTGGGCCAGGGCAACGCGAGGCGGAGCGGGCCGCTGGCGATCGTGCCGCTGGGGCCCAGGTCGACCCCCGCGCGCCCCCAGAAGATCAGCGCGCCCGCGAGCACCGACACGAACGCCCCCGGGAGCCCGAAGGGCATGCGCACCCGACCGAAGAGAGCCAGCAGCAAGAGGATCAGCGCGACCAGCCCGACCAGCGGGTCGCGGAAGATCTTGAGCATGGGGAGGAAGGCGATCAACAGGATCGACACGCCTCCGATCGACCCGAGGAGCGCGGCGCGGGGCACGACCCGTCGGGCCCAGTCGCCGCCGAAGGCGAGACCGAGCTTGGCGAGTCCGATCGCGATCGTCGCCGCCATGCCCACCTTCCATGCGAGGACCGGGTCACCGGTCGCGAGCATCACGGGGCCGAGCACGCCGAACACCATCGCGAACAGGGTCGGCGTGTCGATGCCGAAGGGCATCGCGGTGACGTCCTCGTGCCCCGTGCGGCGCATGAGCCTCACGGCCAGCCACGTGTAGACGAGGTCGCCGGCAAGAACGCCGAGCGCGGTCCCGGGTACCATCCGCTGGAGCACCAGGTCGGTCGGAAACTTGAAGACGCCGATCAGGAGAGAGGAGAGGATGACGAGCTGGGTGACGTTGTCCAGGGCGAGGCCGAGAAACCCGTTCAGGTCCCCCGCCCGGATCCAGCGCGGGCGGGAACTAGCGAGGCCGGACGTCGGCCACCCCCTGGTCGGCGACCAGTTCCCGGGCCAGGCCCCGTGTCCGGTCGGCGAGAGCCGAGCACCAGGCGAGGCTACCGCGATGGTCGGCGACGTCGCGGAACGCGAACTCGAGAGGCGGACCGAAGCGGTGGCCGAATCTCAGCCGCGCGCCGTACGACTTCCCTTCCCGCTCGTCGTCTTCGTCGAGGACGACCTCGATGCGAGGATCGACCCGCTTGGCGTGAGCGGTGAGAAAATTCCAGAGCCAGCGAGCGACCTCGTGATACGTCCCGCCCGAAAACACGCGGGCATTCTAGCACCCGGCCATTGATGGGATCGACATCGGGGAATCGACAGCGGAAGGAGGAATCCGGGAGGAAGTGGGGGGACCAGTCGTTGGTCCCCCCCCATGCCGTCGAGACAGCCCTCAGCACTCGTTGAAGCCGCACGACAGGCACTTCTTGCAACCTTCCTCATAGATGAAGGTCGCCTGACCACACTCTTTACAGAGGTCGCCGATCTGCTTCCGTGGGTCGCCTCCGACGACCGGCACCTCAGCCTCGGGCTTCACCTCACCGATATGCTCGGCCAGCGTCCGCGACAGCGCGTCGGGCAGCGAGAGGATCTTGGCGGGTCCGAACCCCGTCGGCTGGCCCCCGCCGATTCGAGACAGCTGGCCGATGACCTCCTCGAGTCGCCGCTGAGCCGAGAGTGGCGAAGGCAGCCTCAGGATTAATGAAATCAGTCGTCCCAGAGCTTCGGCCACCGCCATCGTATCCGAGCCGCCTTTGCCGACCTGGACGAAGACCTCGAAGGGCTCGCGATCTTCGGTCTCGGTGACCGTGATCCATGCGGTCCCGATCGGAGTCTGGGTACGGTAGGTCGACCCCCTGAGGCTGCGCGGCCGTGGCTTGATGACGGCCTGGCCGGTCGTCGCCGCGACCGAGGCGCTCTTGTCCTTCTTCGCCGAGACCCCGATGTTCAGCACCTGCTCGCCCTTGCAGCCGTCGCGGAATACCGTGATGCCGAGGCAGCCGAGCTCCCACGCGAGCCGGTAGGCGCGGGCCACGTCCTCCTCGCCGGCACCGTTGGGCAAGTTGATGGTCTTCGAGACGCCGTTGTCGGTCGACCGCTGGAACGCGGCCTGATGCCGCACGTGCCACTCGGAGCCGATCTCGTGCGAGGTCTTGAAGACCCGTGACGCGTGCTCTGGAAGACCGCGGATCCCGTGGAGGGAGCCGCGCTTGGCGATCTCCTGCATGAGCGCGTCCGAGTAGAACGCCTGCTCCTTCGCGATGCGCTCGAACGTCTCGTTCACGAACGTCAGGACGCGTTCGCCGTCGGGCTGCTTCACGCGATGCTCGAACGCCAGCGCGAAGATCGGCTCGACACCGGATGAGCAGCCGGCGATCATCGAGATCGTTCCGGTGGGCGCGATCGTCGTCACGGTCGAGTTGCGCATCGGCCGCGCGCTCTTGTAGATCGAGCGGTCCCAGTTCGGGAACGGGCCACGCTCCTCGGCGAGCTTCGCCGACTGATCGTGGGATTTCTCCTTGATGAAGGCCATCAGCCGATCGCCGAGCTCGGTCGCCTCCTGGCTGTCGTAGGGGATGCCCAGCGTGAAGAGGAGATCGGCCCAGCCCATGATGCCCAGCCCGATCCGGCGATTGGCCTTGACGGTCGCGTCGATCTCCGGCAGCGGGTACGGATTCATGTCGATGACGTCGTCGAGGAAGCGCACGGCGAGTCGCACCACGCGTTCCATCTCGTCCCAGTCGATCGACCACTCGCCCTCGTCACTCCGCCGGGCGAACTTCGAGACGTTGAGCGAGCCGAGGTTGCAAGCCTCGTTGGGCAGCAGAGGCTGCTCTCCGCACGGATTGGTTGCCTCCACCACGCCGATCTCCGGCGTCGGGTTGGCCGGGCTCGCGTTGATCCGATCGATGAAGACCATCCCCGGGTCGCCCGTCCGCCACGCCGCGCGGACGATCCGGTCGAAGACCTCCTTGGCGGAGAGCCGCCCTGTCACCTCGCCGCTGTGCGGGTTGATCAGGTCGTATTCCCCGCCCGAGGCCAGGGCGTCCATGAACCGGTCGGTCGCCGCGACGGAGATGTTGAAGTTGGTGATGCCCCCGTCGAGCTTGCAGTCTATGAACTCGAGGATGTCCGGGTGATCGACCCGGAGGATCCCCATGTTGGCGCCCCGCCGAGTCCCCCCCTGCTTCACCGCTTCAGTGGCGCTGTTGAACACGCGCAGGAAGGAGACGGGTCCCGAGGCCCGCCCGCCGGTCGAGGCCACGATGTCATCCTTGGGCCGCAGCCGCGAGAACGCAAAACCGGTCCCGCCGCCGGACTTGTGGATGATCGCCGCCGCCTTGACGGAGTCGAAGATCTCCTCCATCGAGTCGCCCACGGGCAGCACGTAGCACGCCGAGTACTGCAGGCCGTTGCCCTTCCCGGCATTCATGAGGGTGGGCGAATTCGGGAGGAAGTCGCCCTCGATCATGATGTCGTAGAACGCCGCTGCGACCTCCCTGACGGCGGCCTCGCTTCGACCGTACCGTGCTTCGCCTGTCGCGATAGTCAGCGCGACCCGCCAGCACATCTCCTCCGGGGTTTCGACGACCTCGCCCCCCTGGCGCATGAGGTAGCGCTCCCTGAGCACCCGTAGGGCTGGCTCGTTCCACTTCCCGACTTTCGCCGGGCGAGTCTCAGACAACATTCCCACTCCTCCTTCCGATCCCTACTGCGGTCAATGACAGACCTTCTGGTCCAATTACTATATCTTGTGGTGAGCGCGAATCTAGCACGCTGAATCTAGCGGCCGTCAAGAAAAAAGGTATCCACCGCGCGTCCACCATCTATCCACCGACGAGCCCCAAGGTCTTCAGGGCCGTCACGCACTGCGTGGTATTCTCTTGTCCGCCATGCCGAGTTTTCGAGTGATCATTCTGCTCGCGCTGCTCATCACTATTTTGCCTTGTGCGCACGCCGCGCGAGCGCAGACCTCGCCTCCTCCGCAGCCGCCCCAGGTCGCCGGTCGTGTCTTGACGCTCGAGGAGTGCATCGGCATCGCGCTCGAAGCCCAGCCGAGGATCCAGGCCACGCTGTTCGACTATGCCGCGGCGCGCTATCGGGTAAATCAGGCCCTGGCGCCGCTCCTGCCTCAGATGACCGGTCTGGTCTCAGCCCAGCGGAGCCAGGGGACCAGCCTCTCTACCTCGTCGACGGGCGCGACCGTGCCCGTGTTCATCAACAGAAATCTGAACGACACCCTCGTCGCTCAGGTCCAGCTCTCCCAGCTCCTGTTCGACTTCGGCAAGAACCTCGCGGCGACCGAGGCAGCGCGGAAGCTCGCCGAGGTCGCGGTCGAGAACGTCGAGCTCCAGCGGCAGCTCATCTCGCTGGCGGTCAAGGAGGCATACACGAACACGCTGTTCAGTCAGCGCCTCATCCGCGTGCAGGAGCAGGCGCTCGAGCGCGGCGAGCTCAACCTGCGCTCCGCCAAAGGATTTTTCGATGTCGGCACGCGGCCCAAGTCCGACGTCGCGCGAGCCGAGGTGGACGTGGCGAACGCGCGGGTCGATCTCATCAGAGCCAGGAACGCCCTGCGCACCGCCATCGTCGCCCTCAACACTGCGATGGCGATCAACGTCGACACGCCGACCCAGATCGTCGACAACCTCGTCTATCAGCCCGTGACACTCGACCGTCAGCAGCTCCGGAGCAGCTCGCTCATCCAGCGCCCGGAGTACCGGCAGGCGAAGCTCCAGGCCGCGGCTGCCGAGGCGACCGAGCGGCAAACCTTCCGCAATTTCTTCCCGGACATCTCGGGCAGCGGCAGCTACGGGGGCACCCAGGCCCAGCTCAACGAGGCCTGGACGCTCGGCCTGACGTTTTCCTGGTCGCTCTTCGACGGTGGCGGGCGGATCGCACGGTACCAGGAGGCCAAGGCGAACCTCGAGGGCGCGAAGGCGCGCGTGAAGTCGACCGAGCTCGACATCGTGCAGAACGTCGAGCAGGCGGAGATCGCCGTCGAGGAGGCGCAGGAGCGGATCCAGGCGGCGCAGACCCTGGTCGCCTCCGCCCAGGAGAATTTCCGGCTGGCCCAGGGGCGCTTCGACGCCGGCGTCGGCACCATCCTCGAGCTGACGGACGCGCAACTCGCCCTCACGCAGGCCCAGAACACCGAGAGCCAGGCCCTGGCCGACTACCGGATCGCCCTGGCTCGGCTCGATCGCGCGGTCGGCCGTCGCTAGGGCTTGGGAAACAGGGCGTCTCTCAGCAACGTCTAAGCCAGTGATGAGGCGGGTCATCTCGCTGGCGATCGTGGCAGCTCTCGTGGGCGGCGCCGTCTGGGCTTACCTCTACACCCAGAGCCGCGGCAACGTCCCGAAATACCGTATGGTCCGAGTCGAGCGCGGCCCCCTCACCGCGGCGGTGTCGGCGACGGGCAATCTCAACGCCGTCATCACGGTGCAGGTCGGGAGCCAGGTGTCGGGCCAGATCAAGGACCTGCTGGTCGACTTCAATTCGATCGTGAAGAAGAATCAGGTCATCGCGCGGATCGATCAGGACATCTTCGTGGCCAAGGTCAATCAGGCCAAGGCCGACGTCGACTCGGCGAAGGCGACGGTGCTCAACCAGGAGGCTCAGATCGAACGGGCGCGCGCCGACGTCGAGAACGCCAGGGCAGCCCTCGCCGAGGGCAAGGCGCAGACGGCGAAGGCGCAGGTCGCCGTCGTCGACGCCAAGCGCGACTACGACCGCAAGACGGAGCTGTTCGCCCGGAAGCTCATCGCCAAGAGCGACCTCGATTCGTCGCAGGCAACGCACGACTCGGCGATCGCCCAGCTCGAGTCGGCAAAGGCGCACGAGCAGGCGCTCGATTCCTCCATCCAGTCGGCGACCGCGCAGCTCCGGGTGGCGCAGGCCATGGCCGTGTCGGCGCGCGCGCAGGTGGAGCAGAAGAACGCCGCCCTCAAGCAGGCCCAGGTCGATCTCGATCACACGACGATCCTGGCGCCCGTGGACGGCGTCGTCGTCTCGCGTCAGGTGGACGTGGGCCAGACCGTCGCGGCGAGCCTCCAGGCGCCGATCCTCTTCACGATCGCGCAGGACCTGACGAAGATGCAGGTCGAGACGAGCGTGGACGAGGCCGACATCGGGCGCCTCAAGCTCGAGGATCGCGCCACCTTCACCGTCGACGCGTTCCCCGGCGAGACGTTCGAGGGGACCGTGACCCAGATCCGCAAGGCCCCCCAGGTCGTCCAGAACGTCGTGACCTACACGGTCATCGTCGCCGTCGCGAATCCGTCGGGGAGGCTGATGCCCGGGATGACGGCCAACGTCAAGCTCGTCGTCGCCCAGAAGCCGAGCGTCCTCAAGGTGCCGAACGCCGCGCTCCGGTTCCGTCCTGCGGGTGTCGAGGCGGCGGCGCCGGCCGCGCCCGCAGGGGGCGGAGGCGGGTCGGCGAGCGGCGGGCTCCCCTCGACGGAGCAGATCCGCGATCGTCTCGTCAAGGAGCTCAAGCTCACCGAGGACCAGCTGAGAAAGCTCGAGCCGATCCTCCAGGATGGCCGCGAGCAGTTCCGGGCGCTTCAGGGGTTGCCCGACGGCGAGCGCCGACCGAAGGCACAGAAGATCCGAGAGGCGCAGCGCGCACGCATTCGCGAGATCCTCACCGACGAGCAGAAGGCCCGCTACGACGACATGGCGGGTTCTTCCGGCGGCGAGGGGCGCGGCGGCACTGCGGGTCGCGTCTGGGTGCTTGGCGCCGACGGCAAGCCGGCGCCGATCACCGTGAACCTCGGGCTGAGCGACGGGACCTCGACCGAAGTGCTGCGCGGGGACGTGAAGGAGGGCCAGGAAGTCATCGTCGGGTCCGCCGGCGCCGGCGGTCGCGGCACGCAGCCCCAGCCGGGCGCGCCGCGTCTCAGGCTCTAGCGGTGCCCGCGCCGATCGTCGTCACCGACGGGCTGACGAAGGACTACCACCTGGGCCCGCACACCGTTCACGCGCTTCGCGGTGTGTCGGTGACGATCGAGCGCGGGGAGTTCGTCGCGGTCATGGGCCCATCGGGCTCGGGGAAGTCGACCTTCATGAATCTTCTGGGCTGTCTCGACACGCCCAGCGCGGGGCGCTACGTGCTCGACGGCCAGGACGTCGCCGGCCTCTCGGCGGACGACCTCGCCAGGATCCGGAATACGAAGATCGGGTTCGTCTTCCAGCAGTTCAATCTGTTGCCCCGGACGAGCGCGCTCGAGAACGTCGAGCTGCCTCTCCTGTATGCCGCGCTGCCCGCGCGTGAACGCCGGGTCCGGGCGCAGGCGCGGCTGACGGCGGTGGGCCTCGCCGACCGCGCCGGACACCATCCGAGCCAGCTCTCGGGCGGCCAGCAGCAACGCGTCGCAATTGCGCGGGCCCTCGTCAATGACCCGGCGATGATTCTCGCCGACGAGCCCACCGGCAACCTCGACACGCGCACCAGCGTCGAGGTGCTGGCGCTCCTGCAAGGACTCAACCGCGCGGGGCTCACGATCGTCCTCGTGACTCACGAGCCGGACATCGCCACGTACGCGAGCCGACATCTGATCTTCCGCGACGGCCGGCTCAGGACCGACGAGCGCGTGGCGGCGCCGGTCGACGCCGCCGCGGCGCTCACGTCCCTGCCGCGGGAAGACGAGGACGCCGCATGACCGTCTGGCAGAGCGTTCGGATCGCCGGCCGGGCGCTCCGCGTCAACAAGCTCAGGAGCGCGCTCACGATGCTGGGCATCATCATCGGGGTCAGCGCCGTGATTGCGATGGTGGGGGTCGGGTCGGGCGCCCAGGCCCGCGTGGCCGAGCAGATCCAGAGCCTCGGGTCGAACCTGATCATTGTCCTCTCGGGCAGCACCAACAGCGCCGGCGTCCGGCTCGGCACGGGGAGCCAGCTCACGATCTCGGAAGACGATGCCGTGGCGATCGCCCGCGAGGTCCCGATCGTGCAGGCATCCGCGCCATCGGTTCGTGGCACGGCGCAGGTCGTCTACGGCAATCTGAACTGGGCCACCCAGATCCAGGGGGTCACGCCCCCGTACTTCGAGGCGCGTGAGTGGCCCGTCGTCGAGGGCCGCCCGGTCCTCCAGGAGGACGTCGACGGCGCGACGAAGGTGGCTCTCCTCGGCCAGACGACGGCCCTCAACCTCTTCGGCGAGTCCGACGCGATCGGCCAGATCATCCGGATCAAGAAGGTCCCGTTCACGGTGGTGGGCCTTCTCTCTCGCAAGGGCCAGAACTCCTGGGGTCAGGATCAGGACGACATCATCCTGGTCCCGCTCTCGACGGCGAAGAAAAAGGTGCTGGGCGTGAGTCAAGCCAATGCCCGCGCCGTCGGCTCGATCTCCATCAAGGTCCGCCCCGGCGAGGACATGGCCGAGGCCGAGGACCAGATCCGCGCGCTCCTGCGCCAGCGCCATCGCCTCCAGCCCTTTCAGGACGACGACTTCTGGCTCCGCAACCTCTCCGAGATTCTCCAGACCCAGGAGGAGTCATCGCGGGTGATGACGTATCTCCTGGCGGCCATCGCCTCGGTGTCGCTGCTGGTGGGCGGCATCGGCATCATGAACATCATGCTGGTGTCCGTCACCGAGCGGACGCGCGAGATCGGCCTGCGGATGGCGGTCGGGGCCCGCCGGCGCCACATCTTGCTCCAGTTCCTGATCGAGGCGGTGACGCTTTCGCTGATCGGCGGGATCATCGGCATCGCGCTCGGCGTCGGCGGCTCGGAAGCGATCAGCTACTTCGCTGAATGGCGTACCCTTGTCGCTCCCGAGTCGATCGTCATCGCGTTCGGTTTCGCCGCGGCGATCGGCATCTTCTTCGGCTTCTACCCCGCGCGCAAGGCCTCGCGTCTGGACCCGATCGAAGCGCTGCGGTACGAGTAGCCGCCCGGCGAAGTCCGCCGGAGTGTACCCGCTGCGCCGTTCTCCTGCTATGTTCTAGCCGCGATGGCCCGTGCGCGCCGGCGCCGCCGGAAGACCAAACGAGCCGCCGGGCGGCGGAGGCGCGCCGTCGTCCCGCCGCCCCCGCGCGCCGAGACGCTCCTCCTGACGCTCGCCAAGGAGCTGGCCGGGGTCCCGCTGGATGGTGCGCTGCGGAAGCTCGCGGCGGCGTTCGCGCCCGGCGCCGAGCTGCCCCGCGAAGTGTTCGGTGCCTGGATCAAGAGCCGGAGTGACAAGACGGCGTCCCTCGCCCTGGGCTGGGCGCGCGAGCAGCTCCGACTGAGTCTCGAGGAAACCATTGTGCATGGGCCGAGGGAGACGCGGCGTGCCCTCGCCCTCGGACCGGACACGCTGGCGTGGCTTCTCCTGGCCGCTTGCGAGGCGATCGCCTACGAGCCGCCGTCGGCGGTCGCGGATCGAGTCCGCGCCGTGCTCGAGCTCAGCGGTCACGCCTCGGCGGGCGGCTGAGCGTCTCGAGCAGGAGCACCGCCACGCCCGCGGCCATCGTGAGGCCGTTGAGCTGGACCGCCGACCGATGCGCGCGCGCGAATGCGCCATCGTCCCTGGCTTGCCGCGTCGCCTCGGCGCGCGGCAGGACCGCGGTCGAGGCCCAGACCAGGAGGCCGAACATCGCCCCGCAGAGAGCGGCGGTGGCGAGCGGCTGGCGCCGCCCCTCCCCGCCGATCGTCGCCCGGAGCGCGCAGACGATCAGCGCGATCCCGCACAGCACCAGTCCCCAGTCGTAGTAGCGGGGCAGCACCACCGAGACCACCTGACCCGCGACGGCGCGGTCGATTGTCTTGAAGACCAGCGGCGCGACCGCGAACGAGAAGAAGCTGCTGATCGCGAGCCAGCCGGCGATACAGATGACGGCGAGCGTTCGCAGGATTCTCATGGAGTCCCCTTTTCCGTTGGCCTGGCAACGCCGGCAGTTCCTCGTGCCGTGGGTTCGCTACCGTCGTCCGGCGGCTCGATCCAGCTGGGCCAGGGCAATGCGGTAGTCGGCCAGGGCCTGGGCCTCGGTGTTCTGCGCCTGGGTGAGGGCGAGCTGGGCGTCGGTCAGCTCCAGGATCGTCCCGACCCCCACGTCGAAGCGTCCTTGCGCGAGGCGGAAGTTCTCC